>JACCDH011206034.1_pt1 | contig 78115 bp, 79 predicted proteins | sample 7442481 | NCBI WGS metagenome assembly JACCDH01 (sample SAMN15323433, study PRJNA562643) | freshwater metagenome | isolation source: river surface water | place: USA:Blue River Watershed | collected 2017-08-15 | reverse complement strand
CCGCAATGCTCCGCATTGGTTTTTTCATGCCCTTCCCGGATGCAAGATACTTGCGAGGTTAGCGCGCTTCGGCGCGCTGATCAGGGTGGAGGGGTATCAAAGCAAACCGCAATGCTCCGCATTGGTTTTTTCATGCCCTTCGCAGGATCAAGCAAGCTTGACCTGCTCGTGCATGAAAAAACCGCCATTCAGGCGGTTTGCTTTGCGGAGACGGCGAGATTCGAACTCGCGATACAGTTTCCCGTATACACACTTTCCAGGCGTGCTCCTTCAACCACTCGGACACGTCTCCTAAAGGGGTGCAAAAATACAGGTTCAAACGGTCTTAGAGAAGATTTTTTGGGCGTTGGCAGTGGTAATAGCGGCTACTTCCTCCACTGAAACACCCTTTGTTTCAGCTAATTTTTTCACCACATGTTCCAAATAGACGGGCTCATTGCGCTTGCCTCTGAAAGGAACGGGCGTCAGGTATGGCGCATCTGTTTCCAATACCATCCACTCTAAGCCAATTTTTTCTAATGCTTCGGGTAAGCCAGCATTTTTATAAGTGAGTACACCACCGATTCCCAAATAGAATCCCATCTTAGTGATTTGCTGTGCAGACTCATAACTGCCACTGAAACAGTGGAAAATACCCGTTAGTCCTTTTTTGGCAAACGGCTGAACAGCATTAATTGTTTCCTGCATAGCATTACGCGTATGAATGACAATGGGTAGTTTCTTATCCAAAGCCCACTGCATTTGCTGTTCAAAAGCGATATGCTGTTCTTGCACAAAGGTTTTATCCCAGTAAAAGTCCAAACCAATCTCGCCTATTGCAATAAAATCCCGTTTGTGCATCCATTCTTCTACAATCGCCAATTCTTGTTGATAATCCTCCTTTACAGAACATGGATGTAAACCCATCATCGGTACACACATATCCGGATAAGCATCCCCCAACTGCACCATTGCTTCATGGGTAGCACTATCGATAGCGGGCAGGTAAAAATGGCTTACGCCCTGCTGTTTGGCACGTTCCAGCATTGCTGCGCGATCTTCATCAAATGCATCCAAATAAATATGACAATGGGTATCGATCAATTGCATACTGCAAAATGCTGTTTTTTAAAGCATTAAGAAAAGAAACACAGAAATTTTTCCTGCTGCCAAAAAATAATTTCCTCCCTAACCCGTTTATATACAGTACCACTTGCGAAAGCAAATATGGATGCAGCTTGCGTGAAAACCTGGCTTATAAACATGTACTTACTAACCCATCTAGCATAATTGTAGACCGATAGCACGGATATGTGCTGAAAGATTGTTTTCATAGGGTACGGATTAAAAACGGGCTGGGGTTTCTACCCTGGCCAATTTTTTTTATACTAACCCGAAATGATATCCTTGCTCTAGAAAATGATCAATGGTTTTGGGCAAAGCATATTGCATGCGTGGCCACGCTTTTTCACTATCGTGAAAAACAATAATACTTCCTGGTCGAACAGCTCTTTTTACTTGATGCCAGCATTGCTCTGGTTGTAGTTGTGTATCAAAATCGCCACTCAGTACATCCCACATAATAATCCGATAAGCAAACTGTTGCTGAACAGCTTTAATCTGTGCACGAGTGATTCTGCCATAAGGTGGACGAAACAAAGAAGCATCAATAAATTCTGTAGCGGTGAAAATATTGGCTAAATAATCTTCCTGACTGGTTTTCCAACCGTTGCAATGATCTTGTGTATGATTACCGGTTTGATGCCCTTCTGCTAAAATGCGCTGATAAATTTGCGGATAGCGCTGTACATTTTTACCAATACAAAAGAAAGTGGCTTTGATTTGGTACTTTTTGAGCAGATCTAAAACAAAAGGCGTTGCAACAGGATGTGGCCCATCATCAAATGTGAGGTAAATGGTTTTGTCCGCAGCATTACCCTTCCATTCCAGCGAAGGATAGAACCATCTAAACAAAGCAGGTGTGCGAACTGGGTACCACATAGTTTATTGCATTGCTGCCAATATTTTTTCTTGTACCATTTTCAGGTGTTCGGGACTAGGCTTAGTCTTTCTGCTGAGTATCTGCATATCAGCTATTCCATTCATCGGTAATAAATGAATGTGCGCATGCGGCACTTCGAAACCGACAGTCATAATATTCACACGCTCATAGCCGAATGCTTTTTCAATGGCTTTGGCAATAGGTTGCGCAAAGGTGAGAATACCATCTAAGTATTCAGCTGGTAGATCAAAGAGTTTGTCTGTTTCCTGTTTGGGGACAACTAATACATGTCCGTCAGCACAAGGAAAAATATCTAAGAATGCGTAGAAACGATCGTTCTCTGCAATCTTATAAGAAGGAATTTCTCCTGCGATGATTTTGGTAAAGATGCTCATGAGCTGATTTATTGTAGCAAGTTATCTTTTATTGATGAAGGAATCTCGATGGAAATCTGCTTTTCTTGTGCAATTGCATAGATTGTTTTCCTTAAAGATTGTTTCATTGCCTGATCCAGTTTGGATGTATCCAATTCCTGATACTGATTGCTATCTGTGAACAAACGAATAGCAGAAAAATTCATCTGCACTTTTACTACTTCTACCCAATACAAAGTAAAACCTTTTGCATATTGCTGATCCACCATGATCGACTGCCCATCTACTAAAAACTTATTGATTATTTGTTTAGGAAATAGCGCCTGACGATAACTTACAATAAGCAAATATCCATACAGTATATAGGGTACCCAACGTAATCTCCGCTCTGGTATCTGTGCAACAAACTCGTAGATACTATACGAAAACAGAACAACCAATAACAATGCTGCTGTGATATAGATCAGCCTGCTCCAGAAACGTTTCCGTTTAAATTGCTGTTCTGGAATCAAGTCAACAAATTCAAATACATGCATCACCTAAAATAAAACATCCCGTTCTGAATCAAGAGCGGGATGCGAAAAAACTTTATCACTGATCTGTTTAAATCGTAATCTCTTCTACTTTAAACTTGATGACACCTGTAGGCGCATTTACTTCTGCAACCTCACCTTTGCTCTTACCCATAAGGCCTTTGCCAATAGGTGATGATGCCGAAATTTTACCAGCTTTCAGGTCGGCTTCTTTCTCACCAACGATCTGATAAGTAACCGTCTTCTTTGTTGCCAAATTAGTGATGGTTACTCTGGTTAGGATGCTTACACGGCTGGTATCAATAGTAGTAGTGTCTACGATCTTCGCGTTAGCGATAACGCCTTCCAATTGCTTGATTTTTGCTTCAAGCATACCCTGAGCTTCTTTAGCCGCATCGTATTCTGCATTCTCTTTCAGATCGCCTTTTTCTCTGGCTTCTGCAATAGCACGAGAAGCTGCAGGACGGTCAATGGCTTTCATACGCTGCAACTCTTCCTTCATGCGTTCGAAGGTCTCTTTTGTTACATATTCACTCATACAACTCGGTTTAAAAGAGATAAAAAAAATACAACGCCACAGATTGAACCATAGCGTTGCTGGCGACAAATATAAGGAGGATTCAATTTCAGACTAGTCCCAATTTCTCTAAAACCACACGGCTCATTCGTTCAAAAGCCTGATGGCTGTAGCCGGCGATATGGGGTGTAATGAGCACATTTGGTTGATTTACAAGCCATTCTAACTGCTCCTTTTCTGTCTGCGAATAGGTTTCCAAGCGTTCATTTTCCAATACATCCAATGCCGCTCCCCTTATCTTACCCTGTTCTAAAGCACGAATTAAGGAAGCCGTATCCGTTACTTTTCCTCGGCAGGTAGTAACGAAAAATGGCTGCTGCTCTAGGCTGTTGAAAAATGCATCATTGGCATAATGCTTTGTCTCTTCTGTTAATGGAAGATGCAAGCTTACCACATCTGCATAACGCGCAATTTGCTCAACGCCAGCTTCGCGGATATAGTCTTTGGCAAAATCAAAGCGATAGCGATCATGCGCTAATACTGTTACTTGAAAAGGTTGCAATAACTGCGCAAAAGCACTGCCCGTATTGCCGTATCCGATAATGCCCACAGTACTGCCTGACAACTCTAATCCGCGATTGGCATCACGAATCCATTGGCCTTTTTTTATTTCCTCATAACTACTGTGTAGTTTATGTCTTAGTGACAACAACATACCCAAGGCATGTTCCGCAACGGCAAGTCTGTTACCCTCAGGACTACTCACACAACGAATGCCTTTACTTTCAGCATAAGGTACATCAATCAGCTCCATACCGCTACCCAAGCGAGCAATCCATTTTAACTGACTTGCACGATCGAGCATAGCACGATCAATCTTCAACCGAGTAGTCACAATCAATCCTACTGCATCTACAATACTTTCCTGCAGTGCTTCGTAAGTAATCGCAGGTGCATATTCCACTGCAAAGCCCTGCTGCTCCAAGGTATCTTGAAGTATCGTATGCGCTTTGGCGGTAATAATCACTTTAGGCTGCATCAATAATTCATTTGGAAGGTAAGTGCAGCAAATTGCTCAATACTCAATTGCTCTGCACGCTGATTAAACAAAGGATCTTCCAAAACAGTTGCATCAAACAAGGTTTTTACCGCATTGCGTAAAGTCTTTCTACGCTGGTTGAATGCAGTCTTCACTAAATTCCGGAAATGCTTTTCCGATTTTATGTCAAGTGCCGTTTCTTTTCTGCGCAATTTGATGACACCACTCACCACTTTGGGTGGAGGATTGAATGCTTCTGCAGGCACATCAAATAAATACTCCGTTGCATAAAATGCTTGCACCAATACACTAATGACACCATACACTTTTGAACCAGGCTTGGCGGCAATTCTCTGGGCCACTTCTTTTTGAAACATCCCAATCATCACAGGCACTTGGTCTTTCCAATCGAGCATCTTAAAGACAATCTGCGAGGAAATATTGTAAGGGAAATTGCCTACAATGATGAAGCTGCTGTCAAATGGCGGATCAATATCTAGAAAGCTTTGATGAATGAGTTTACCAGAGATGGTTGGAAAATGATGCTCCAAATAAGCCACTTTTTCTGCATCAAGCTCCACTGCTTTAAAGTCGATATCCGTAAGCTGTAGCAAATGCTTGGTTAATGCACCGCCGCCCGGGCCAACTTCCAATAATTGGCTGTAGGTTTCCTGCTGCAAAGCATCTACAATACGCACGCAGACACTATCATCTTTCAGGAAATGCTGCCCAAGCGATTTTTTCAGGGTGTATTGCATAGCGCAAAACTACTGTTTTGACTGGTATAGCCCCGCCAAACAGTTGATAATGCTTATTTTTACCGAATAATCAATAAGCATGAGTAACGATTTGCAAAAGCCGGTGATTGGATTTTCTTGTGGCGACCTGAACGGCATTGGTATTGAACTGATTATTAAAACACTGGCTGATAACCGCATTCTGGATATCTGCACACCAGTGGTGTTTGCCAGTAATAAGAGTATCAACTTCTATCGCAAGAGTCTGGCTGATATCAACCTGAACTATGCCAGTTCAAAAGATGCCTCACGCATTAATCCTAAGCAAATCAATATTGTGAACTGCTGGGAAGAAGAAGTAGCGATTACACCCGGTGAGTTGAATGAAATTGGTGGTAAATACGCCATCATTTCTTTGCGCGCTGCTGCACAGGCGTTGAAAGACGGACAAATCCAAGGTTTGGTGACAGCACCTATTCACAAGAAGAATGTGCAATCAGATGATTTTCGCTATAGCGGTCATACACCATTCTTAAGAGATTTCTTTGGCGTGAATGATGTAGCTATGTTGATGACTGCACCCAATATGCGCGTTGGTTTGGTTACAGAACATGTGCCTGTTGCAGAACTAGGCAAGCACATTACCAAAGAAGCCATCATTAGCAAACTCAAGATCATTCACAATAGCTTACAGAAAGATTTTGGTATTGATAAACCTAAGATTGCTGTACTGGGTATGAACCCACACTCTGGTGATGAAGGCTTGATCGGTAACGAAGAAGAATCTGTTATTAAACCTGTGATCAAAGAAGGTAAACAGCATATCATGGTCTTTGGCCCTTATAGTGCCGATGCATTCTTTGCACGCGGCCAGCATGAAAAATTTGATGCGGTATTGGCTATGTACCACGATCAAGGATTGATTCCATTTAAATCGTTGGCTATAGGCGAAGGCGTCAATTATACTGCAGGCTTACCTGTAGTGCGAACCAGCCCTGATCATGGAACAGCATTTGATATTGCAGGTAAGGGTAAAGCTGATCATACATCCTTCTTAGAAGCAACTTATACTTGTATTGATATCATTCGTCAGCGCATGGGTTATGCAGACGCTAGACAAAATCCGCTCAAGAAAATGAGCATGCGTTTGTTTGCCAATGCCGTAGATGAAAAAATTGAAGAATCTGAATCCTGATAACCATGATACAACTGGAGCATGATCTGCTGCGCATCTCCATTGCCGAAAAAGGCGCTGAACTACAAAGCCTCTATAGGAAAGACCTGAACCTGGAATATCTCTGGAGCGGCGACCCCGCTTTCTGGGGAAAGTTTAGTCCGGTCTTGTTTCCTATAGTAGGCGGACTCAAAGACAATACCTATTTCTACAAAGGAGAAGCATATCAGTTAGGCCGACATGGTTTTGCAAGAGATCGTGTATTTGAAGTGATTACCCAAAGAAGCAATCATGTGGTGTTTGGATTAAAGAATGATGCTGAAACAAAGAAGGTTTACCCTTTTGATTTTGCTTTTGAGTTGAGTTATACCATCAATGGAGATACACTAACAGTTGGTTACAAGATCATTAATACTGGCAATGAAGTAATGTACGCTTCTGTTGGCGCGCATCCTGCGTTTCGTATTCCACTGACAGATAATACCCAATATGAGGATTGGTTTCTTCAATTCAACCAAGCAGAACAAAGTGGTCAATGGCCATTAACCAAAGACGGTCTGATTGAAGCCGCACCCATACCTTGCTTAACAAACACACAAACCTTAGCGCTAAACAAACCGCTCTTCTACGGCGATGCGCTGGTGTTCAAAGATTTACAATCCACGTCCATCAGCATCAAGAGTAAAAAATCTGCTCACGGCGTAGATATGCAGTTTGAAGGATTTCCATTCTATGGCATCTGGGCTGCGAAAGATGCCGACTTTGTTTGCTTAGAACCTTGGTGTGGTATTGCTGATAGCGCTAGTACTGATCAACAGCTGATCAATAAGGAAGGCATTCATGCCATTGCAGCAGGAGATTTTTTCGAAAGAAGCTGGTCTGTACGCGTTTACTAATTACTTGAACACGCTAGTAGGAATACCCTTGTTAATATCGTAGTTGGCATAGGTAATTTCCACGCGTCCTTTCTTACCCTTCATGCGGTTTTTGGTTTCTTGATCCACATCATCGAACTCCAATGTGATGCCCTTGGGTAATTTATAGTCTTTGGTATTGAAACTAAAGATCACTTTATCCGGCAAACCGTATCCAGCAAATTTGCCATACTGCATTTCCATTTCGTAAGTACCATTTTCTCTAGTGGTGGTTACGGCTTTTCTCACCAACAGATTAGCTTCATCAATATACATGGTGGTGAGTATCACATCACTGTTATCGGCAGTTGGCAATAATTTCACCACGCGCAATTTCTGTGCATTGATTATTTGCTCACCTGCATCTAAAGCCATAAAGTCACTAGTAGTGATAATCGAACGCATATTCACTGTTACACCACCTTTTGGCAGAATTGAAATGCCACCATCCTTTTGCAGCTTGAAGAAATTTGGTTTCTTGTAGAAGACTTTCACTTTACCAATCGGTGCTTTGATGAAAGCCACATCAGTTTTCATTTTCCCTTCTGCAGTATAATCATTCACCTGATCCATTTTGGCTTTCACCTTATTGATCAGCGCTGTCATGTCCTGCGCAGTAGCCATCTGCATCAAGCCTATCATCAATATCGTTATCAAGGTTTTCATCAGCTCAACACATCTTTACGTTTGAAAATAATTCCTGTAGCACCTACGAAAATGACGATATGCGCCATCAATACCATTGCTGAAGTCCAAAGCTTCTGAGGGTTTTGAATAGTGCCGGGAATAGCCTCGTTCATATCATTCACTTTCAGATCAAAAAACTCCTTCCAAGTAATCATGTGTGAAGTAAACAGATAAGGCTTAATGGTATTGAACAAAGGAATGCTCATCGTACTCAATATTGTGCTCACAATAATCACACTCATGGTGGCAACAATGGGCCCAATAGAGTTATCTGCAAAAAGCGATAACATAAAACCTAGTGCTGCAACGGTAGTCATAGCTAATGCAGCAAAACAAAAGGCACCCGCATAACGCCAGAATACATCATCTGCTTTAATCACCACAGCGTAACTACTCTTCATAATGAACATATCATCTGTACCAAAAACGAGCATGCTTAATAGCAGTGCTTGAATCGCTACCCAGATCAGCAATAAAATGGTATACACGGCTGAAGCACCAAACTTAGCCAATACAAACTCCCATCGACTGATTGGCTTGGTCATCAATACGCGCAGTGTGCCCATATTGGCTTCACCTGAAATCATATCTGCAGCAATCAATGCAATCAGTAAAGGCACATGCACCAACAATAATTGCAGCACCACATAGCAAATAAAATATCCGTTGAGGATATTCCCTTCTACAGCAAAAGAGCTGTTGAAATCAGCCATCACGAATTCTGCATACTCTTTACCATCTACTTTGAGGCCAAGCTGCACTACACCGATTAGTGCAGTAATGGCTGCAAAAGCAATATATGTCCGCGGTCTGCGGAATATCTTATACAACTCAATTTGAAAAAGCGTCCACATGTTGTTTTCCCGCGGTTACCTGTAAAAAATAATCTTCCAGTGAGTGTTTCGGCTGCAATGAAATCACGCCGATGTGCATTTGTACCAAAGCTTTGTGTAACTCAGGTATATCGTTACGATGCAGTTGTAAGACAATCTGCGCACCTCTTTGTTCTTTCAGCACATTCGACCATTGACTTTGCTGCAAGCTATTCCATGCAAATGAAGAATCGGTTGTTGTTAATTCCACCAATGTCTGAGCCGGGTCAAACAAATCAGCTGCACTTCCCTCTACAATCTTTTTGCCTTTATCGATGATCAATACCCTTGTTGCAATCTGTTCAATTTCACTCAAAAGATGCGATGAAACAATCACTGTCTTTTTCCATTCCCTGCTTAAGCGAAGAATAAGGTTTCGGATATCTGCAATACCCTGAGGATCCAAACCATTCGTAGGCTCATCTAACACAATCAGTTGCGGATTATGCACCAATGCAATCGCAATACCCAGTCTTTGTTTCATACCCTGAGAAAAAGTGCGTACTGTATCATTGCCCCTTTCTGCTAAACCCACCAACTCCAATTGATCCATGAGTTGCTTTCTATTTAACTGTAGCCCACTTAAACGAGCAAACAGGCGCAGGTTATCGTATGCAGATAAATACTTATAGACATCCGGTTTTTCAATAACAGCACCGATTTGCTGTAAAATTTCCTTTCGATGCGTAGCCAGCGGCATATCAAATACCTTGATAGAACCTGAGCTAGGCGCAATCAGGGTCATGAGCATGCGGATAGTGGTACTTTTTCCTGCACCATTCTGGCCTAAAAATCCATAAACATCTCCGGCCTCAACCGTAAATGAGAGGTCGTTCACTGCTGTGAAACTGCCGAACTGTTTGGAAAGATGTTGAACGGAGACGATTGCCATGGCACTATAACAATGCGGGGCAAAGGTAGTTGAATGAGATGCGAAAAAAGCTTAATTATTCTTGCCCACCTGCAGATAGGCCTGTAGTGCCTTCACATAAGCTTCAAAGGCTTTGATACCTTCTGGCGTGACTTTACAGGTAGTTTGAGGGTAATTGTCTACAAATTGCTTGGTTACTTCAATATATCCAGCTTCTTTCAGTTTTTGTACCTGCACACTCAAATTACCAGCAGTTGCATTGGTTTTTTCTTTAATGAAAGTAAATTCAGCTTCCTTCACGCTGATGAGTAAACTCATCACCGCTAGCCTTAACTGAGAATGCAATATGGGATCCAGTTCTTTAAACATTCGCCTTCTGTTGTGCTAGGTACTTTCTTCTTAAGATAACGCCGGGAATAAGCCAGCAGATAAGTGCAGCTACTCCTCCTAATAAAAAGTCATATTCAGCTTTTGTAAAGCAAGAAGCAATAAAAAGTCCATATGTGATTACAGCACCGTACAACATGGGTTTGAATTTCTTTACTATACCTGTAACCAACGTTGGAAGTGCATAGATGAGGATGAATAATGAATAAAGACTGGGGGTGAAGGCGTTGATGGGCTCATCTGCTTTGCTGCTATTAAGATAATGTTTCGTTAACTGCCATCCCTCCTGTTTGATAAACTCGTTAGTCACATCCGGAACAATCATTTGATAGATGTTTAAACCAAAAATGGTGATACCAAAAACTAACCAAACGGCATTCAATGCATCATCTTCATATTGCTTTACTTTATTGGATTTTTTCTCTTGCACAGAAATAAATATCTGAGGAATAATTGCTGCCAGTACAATTAACCATATATCAAATCCTAAGGAGAAATCATAGGTGCGTTGAAAATAAGTAACTACAGAAGCTACAGTTACCACTGTTCCCCACAACAGAGAACCAATACCAGTTTCATGATAGCTGCTCTTAGCCTTTTGAATCATGTTGGTGATTAGGTCAAGGCTTTCCTTTTCGGTCATGGGTGTTTCTTGATTCATGATTGTTCAGCTTTGTATTTAGCTTTTAAAATATACCCTGGCACAATCCATGCAGTAATCACGGCTAAAGCTAGTAAGAGTAGGGTATTGAGCGGATCAATAAAAGTAGCCACAATTGCAAGTACCCAACAAACCACTGCGCCAAACATCAGTGCTTTGAAGCGCATGATTGCACCCGACAAGAATGTAGGCATTCCATATAACATCAGAATAATGGGATACATAGAAACCCAAGAGCTGGATCTGCCTAAGATGAATGTGGCAATACCACCGCTGATACCAAAGACAATCCACACATAAGAGATGATTTCATCTGTATAGGTACGTACGGTTTGTTTTTTCCCCTGTCTGGCGAGATAAATAATTTGATAAGCAACCGCTATCCAGGTCGTAAACCATATCATTTCAGGATGCTTGATGGTGGACCAGCGAATCATACCATAGTGCAAAAGTGAGCAGGCCAATATGACCCAGCCCCACAATAAATACAAAGTGCCATTCTCACCAAAGCGGTTCTGCGCTTTGTTGATCATGGACTCAATCAGTTGCAAGGTTTCTTGCGGCGAGCGTTCTGGATGATTTTCCATACACTATTTGTATTAATGTAAAGATAGCAGAGGCCATGTGGCCCCTGCATTTGTTGATACACATCTTACTGACATTGCGCCAGCATCTTTTCTGCATCAGCTTTACCCCAATTAGGGTGCATGGCAGATGCAGGCTGGTATGTCTTAAATAACTCTACTGATTTTGCAAACAGAGGCTTTGCAACAGCTTTACCACCACCAAATGCTTCCGGTGTATTCATCAATGTCATAGCTTCCAAATAGTAGATACGTGGATTCTTTGGATCGGCCTGCTTAGCTGCTGCCAATGCTTGTTGCCCTTCCTGGCCATAGGTTTGCCAGCGACTCATTGGGTCTACCATCATTTGCAATACAGCAATCTGCTGTTTCAGACAATAGAGATCAGCATTCTTCTCAATCGCTTCAGCTTTAGCAATTAGCTCCTTACACTTTTCGCCTGTTTTGTCCTTATCGGCTTTTTGATCCATCCACGCAGCATTGTATAAAGAGAAAGCTGCATAGTAATAAGGCAACCATTGCGTTTTTTCTGCTTCCGCAACACGTTCAAAAAAAGCTGCTGCCTCCTGCATTTCAGTAGCAGATTTGGCTTCTTTCATCATTCCCATGCCACGTTGCATGGCTGATTCAAATTTTGTTTGCGCATTCACTACAACCGCTGCAAGCATAGCAGCAATAACAACTAACTGTTTCATGACAATGTGATTTTTAAATAGATGTTGATGTAATTATGATTTGTTTTTTAGTTTCTCATACTCCCTCTCAGCAGAGAATACCTTATCTCCATGAAATGCACTGAAATAGTGCATCGCTAAACCGATACCCCAGCCTAGCATGGGCCAGATAGGCCAGTAATAGCTAGTGTGTTGTCTAGACGAAATGAACCAAATGGCATTAAGGAATAGGTTTACCACCACATAACTAAACAAGTGTCTTTTAAAAGAAGCGCGTGCCTGAGCCATTTCCCAGAGTGCTTTGTCTTTTTCGTTTTGCATACAGTAGGTTTTAGAGATTATTGTTGATGTTTTGTTGTGAACGATCCACACCCCAGCTAAGGAATACACCTAAGAAGAAACTACGTGGTGCCGGCGGTGTTACTGCTTCGCGGATGAACTGATCGGCAGCATCTTTCAATCGGTTGCTGTAATTGTAACCGAAAATTTGTTTTTCGTTGAACACATTATTAATACCTACTACCACTACCCCATTGGATTTGAAAATCTTGGTTAACCAGTTCAAGCTGAAATTATTGGTGCTGTAGAAAATGGTTCTATCGCTTAGAAACTGATTGGTAGGTTTATTTGGATTCAGATAAGGTCTGCCACTGCTCCAGTTCCAACTCCAGTTCACACCGAACATTTGCTTTACCCAGAATTTTTTCAATACCACGCTACCGCTATGTGTGGCAGCAAATGTTGGCTGGGCACTCATTGGATAATTCAAATACAATCTTCTGGTATCGAGATATGAATAGCTGATCCAATAATCCATACCCTTGATACTCTTTCGATCGCGCCAAAATAATTCTAATCCCTTGGCAAATCCATTTCCATTCACACTTACTGCTTCTAGTGCATTCGCATTTGTTCGCAGCAGCTTTGCATAATCCTTGTAATACACTTGTGTACGGAAAGTATAATCGCGCGACAAATGCTGATAGGTAAAAATGTAATGATCTGCACGCTGGAAATTCAGCTCAGGCGACCATGGGCGGAAATACCTGCGCTCCGGTGTTTGATAGAAAACACCATAATCAAAACTGAGCTGACTATTGGCATTGAGCTTATAAGACAGAGAGGCTCTTGGTGCAATATTAGTTTTGTTCAGTAAATCGCTGCGCTCCATACGCAATCCTGGACGGAAAGCGAGTTCATTGGTGATATAGAGATCAGACTCTGCGAATGCTGCGAGATAAGTTTCGTTGGTAGTTCCGCCGAAACGGCTGCTGAATACACGCGTGGTGTTGCTATCAGTATGTTTCCACAGCTCACCGCCAAAACGAACAGCATTAATAGCACCAAACTTTTTCTCCAATACACCTCTTACCTGCCACATGGTATTGGTTACACGCAGATTAAAGTTTTGCGCATCCAACACAGGAATACCCGTGTTGTTAACTACGGCATTCTGCTGATTTTGCAATTGAGAGTTGATGAGGTCATTGTTAAAACTAATGGCTGCTGAGGCATTTAATTTCCAACCATTACCTAGGGGTTGACGCCATTGTACATTAGAGAAACTATTGAAATTGGTTAAGGCAAAAGCATTTTTCATACCAATGCTATCTAAAGATGGTCTGCGCAAAGCAAGATCACTGGCATTGTAGTAGGTATAGAATTTCAACATACCACCACGCTTGGTCTTGATACGAAAATTCGCATCCATATTGTGAAAGACTGGTCTGCGGTAGAAATCAGGCGCTTGTGGTACAACCGCTTGATACAAGGCCAAATCTGTGTAAGAATAGCTTGCACCATAACTGGTTTTCTTGTTCTTACCTAATTGCTGAAAACCTACACTTGCAAACAGAGGAGAAATACCCACTTGAACTTCACTGCGTTCTGGCAGATCAATACTTTCTAAACTTAATACCGCGCTCAGTGCTTGTCCATATAAAGCTGAATAACCACCACTCGTAAACTGTGTACCACTGAATAAGAATGGCGAGAAGCGACCACGTTGTGCAATACCCGGCACAGAACTGAAAAAGAAATTATTGACTACACTACCATCAATGATGATCTTACTTTCTTCAGCGCTACCACCACGAATGAACAATCCTTCTTGCTCACCTACTTTTTGTGCACCGGGTAAGGTTTGTATAGTAGCAGAGATATCCGCATTCGCTCCGGCAGTAGTTGCAATATCCAGCGGACGAAGTACTGTTGCTTTTTTCTTATCACTTGCTTCAAATGAATTGGCAGTGATAACTACGGCTTTCAATTCGCTGATTTCTTCCTTCATCACAAAATCAACTACAATGCTATCCTTGTCTACCAAAATGGGTTGTTCTTGTGTTTTGTAACCGATGCTTTTAGCTACAAGTATTTGACTACCCTTTTCAAAAGTTTTGAATTTGAATTTGCCGATTGAATCTGTAAGCCCGCCATCATAAGCATCTTTAATAGATACAGATGAACCGGCGAGGATTCTCCCCTTGGTGTCTTTCAGACTGCCCATCACCTTCACTTGCGACCAACCCAATGTTGCAACCATAACACCTATACTTAGCAGCAGTAAACGTTTCATGTTTCTTTGTTTGCATGACAAACGTAGATTAGTTTACATTATAAACCAAATTATTTTACAGATTATTTTTATAATATTGATTTTCAATACCTTGACTTAAAATAAAAAACCCCGACGATACCGTCGGGGCTATTATTCACTCAGAACTTAGCTGATTATTTGTACTGTGGCATGATAGATTTAGCCAGATCAGTCATCTTCTTGATATTACCTTCATCGAGGTTACCCTTCTTGAAGTCGGCCAATACATCCGGCAGTTTGTTCTCCATTTCAGTTAAGAAATGTGCTTCAAACTCCTTCACCTTGCTTACAGCTACTTCGCGCAGCAGACCCTGCGTACCCAAGTAGATGATCGCTACCTGCTTTTCAACAGGGAATGGCGTATACTGAGGCTGCTTCAGGATTTCTACGTTACGAGCACCTTTGTCAAGTACCAGCTTAGTAGCAGCATCCAAGTCACCACCAAATTTAGAGAAGGCTTCCATTTCTCGGTAGAGGGCCTGATCGAGTTTCAGGGTACCCGCTACTTTCTTCATGGATTTGATCTGTGCGTTACCACCCACACGGCTTACAGAGATACCTACGTTGATCGCTGGACGGATACCTGCGTTGAACAGGTTACCTTCCAAGAAGATCTGACCATCAGTGATGGAGATTACGTTGGTTGGGATATAAGCAGATACGTCACCAGCCTGTGTTTCGATAATTGGCAGGGCTGTTAAAGAACCACCACCTTTTACCAGGTGCTTGATAGATTCTGGTAAATCGTTCATGTTCTTCGCAACATCATCGTTACCGATCACTTTCGCAGCACGCTCTAACAAACGGCTATGCAAATAGAATACGTCACCAGGATATGCTTCACGACCGGGTGGACGACGCAGCAACAGTGATACTTCACGGTAAGCTACGGCCTGCTTAGACAAATCATCGTAGATTATCAATGCAGGACGACCAGTATCGCGGAAGAATTCACCAATCGCAGCACCAGCAAAAGGCGCGTAGAACTGCTGTGGAGCAGGGTCAGCGGCAGAAGCGGCTACGATAGTGGTGTATTGCATCGCACCATTGTCTTCCAAAGTCTTCATCACACCAGCGATGGTAGATGCTTTCTGGCCAATGGCTACGTAAATACAGTATACAGGTTTGCCTGCATCAAAGAATTCTTTCTGATTGATGATGGTATCAATACAGATGGCAGTCTTACCAGTCTGACGGTCACCGATTACCAGCTCACGCTGACCACGACCGATAGGAATCATGGCATCGATAGCCTTGATACCAGTCTGCAGTGGTTCTTTAACTGGTTCGCGGTAGATAACACCAGGGGCTTTACGCTCCAGTGGCATTTCGTAGAGTTCGCCGGCGATAGGACCTTTACCATCGATAGGTTCACCGAGGGTATTGATCACACGACCAACCAGACCTTCACCTACTTTGATAGAGGCGATCTGACCAGTACGACGTGCTTTATCACCTTCTTTGATCTCGGTAGACTCACCCATCAATACCACACCCACATTGTCTTCTTCGAGGTTCAAAGCGATGGCTTTCACGCCATTCTCAAACTCAACCAGTTCACCGGCCTTTACATTGTTCAGACCGTAAACACGGGCGATACCGTCGCCCACCTGCAGCACCGTACCCACTTCCTCTAATTCAGCAGCAACATTGTAGTTGCTTAACTGCTGACGCAGTATCGCTGAAATTTCATCTGGTTTGATTTCCACCATATTGCAAAATTTGAAGTTGTTAGATTATCTGATGTTTGACACGAAGCTATTCTTCGTGAATTGTTTTTTGATATCGCGAAGATCGCGCTGAATACTCAGGTCGATCACGTTGTTACTAAATTCAAGTACAAAACCGCCAATCAATTCTTCATCTACTTCCGCTTCCAATTTAATCTTATCGAAAGCACCATTGCTTACTTTCTTCAGCTGATTAATGATTTCATCTTTTGCAGATGCATCAACAGGCGTTGCAGTAGTAATCTTTACTTTACGAATACCCTTGATGGCATTATACTGGTCTTCGAAAGCTTCAATGATATCAGGCAGGTTGGCTTCTCTGCTCTTGTTCAGCAATAATCTGCTGAAAGCAATCGTCAGTTCACTCTTCACACCTTGCTTAATCACTTCACTCAGGATGGCCGTCTTTTGATCTGCACGAATTACCGGACTGCGCAGTACGCTCACAAACTCGCGGCTTGATTTGCATACAGCCAGCAGGTACTGCATATCACCATTCACCTGCTCCAGCTCGTTTTTTTCAACGGCTAGGTCAATCAGGCTCTTGGCGTATCGTGCTGCTAAACGTGGGTTCTGCATATTGCTTAATTCTGTTAGGTCTTAGTTCAGCTTAACTTCTTCAGCCAGTTTCTTGATATATACTTCCTGTGCTGACTTATCAGCCAGTTCTTTACGCAATACTTTCTCAGCTACTTCAATCACCAGGCTACCTACCTGATTCTTCACATCAGTAAGCGCTGCATTCTTCTGCTGAGTAATGGCCAATTGTGCGTCAGCAACGATACGGTCGTATTCGTTCTTTGCTTTTTCCTTGGCTTCGCTCACCATTTTATCAGCCTGCTCTTTCGCTTCCTTAATCATGCGTGCACGCTCTTCACGCGCTTGCTGCAACAACACTTCATTTTCATTCTTCAACTGCGCCATTTCAGCCTTAGCCTTATCAGCACTAGCAATTGCATCAGCAATACCTGTTTCACGCTCTTGTAAGCTCTTCAGGATGGGCTTCCATGCAAACGCTTTCAGGATGAAGAATACAGTAATGAAAGCGATAAAGTTCCAAACCAATAAACCTAAACCCGGTTGTAATAATTCCATGTTATATCAGTTTCTGATGTTTGAGAGATAAAATACTGCATCCTTTGCCCTGTGCATTGGATGCAGTAATGTGTTGGGCAATTACGCCTTGAATACAGCCAGCAGACCAGCTACAGCGGCCAGCAGGGCAACACCTTCTACGAAGGCGGCAGTCAAGATCATAGCGCCACGGATGTCGTTAGCAGCTTCAGGCTGGCGAGCGATGCTTTCAGTAGCACCCTTACCAATCTGACCGATACCGATACCAGCACCAATCGCAGCCAGACCAGCACCGATCGCACCACCGAGGTGAGACATGCTTACATCCAGCAAGTTGTTCAACATTGACATACTATTTGTGTTTAATGGTTCCTAATTAATGATGCCCATGCTCATCATGGTGATCGCCGTGTTCAAATGCCTGACTGATAAACACCGCCGTTAAGTTGGTGAAGATGTAGGCCTGGATGAATGCAACCAGTACCTCGATCAGGTAAATGAATACTGCTAATGCGATGAAAATGGGTGAAGAGCCAAAGCCCAACGCCGAGTTCATTGCACCAAAGATGAATATGAGGATGATAAAACTTAAAATGATCACGTGACCAGCAACCATGTTCGCGAAGAGACGAATCATCAAGGCGAATGGCTTGGTGAAAATACCCATCAATTCTACGGGCAGCATCAACAACTTCACAGGAACAGGTACGCCAGGGAACCAGAAGATGTGGCCCCAGAAATGCTTATTGGTACTGAAGATGATCACTACAAAAGAGATCAAGGCCAGTACACCTGTTAATGCAATATTTCCAGTTACGTTGGCTGATCCGGGAATCAAACCAAACAAGTTATTGATCAGGATAAAGAAGAATACTGTCAGCAAGTAAGGCATGTACTTTTCGTACTTCTTACCCAAATTGGTTTTACCTACTTCATCACGTACAAAGAGAATCACTGGCTCAACCATGTTCTGGAAGCCGCTTGGCGCTTGCTTACCGCCTTGTACTTTGTACTTAGCAGCAACTTTGGTCATCAATACAACCAAGATCACCAGCGACAAAATCATCTGTACCACGTTACGTGTCATAGAGAAATCGTACACGTGTACTGTTTCGTCAGGTGTGCCGTCTTCTTTCACTGCTACAATATGACCATGCTCCAACTTATAACCGTTGTGGGCTTCATGACCATGGTGGAAAGCAGATGACATGAACACAGACAGGCCGCGCTCAGGCGAGTACAGGATTACAGGCAAAGGAATGGTTGCGTGAAAATCGCCTAGTGTAAAGAAGTGAAACTCATGGCCATCTGTGATGTGCTCCATGATCACCTCGCTAGGGTTAATAGCTTTAGGTGCACCAGCTTCGTGCGCACCGGCTTCATGACCGGGTGCATCAGACGCCAACGCAGGCATAGAAATAGTCAATAAAAAAAGGCCGAAAGCCGCTACCAGCAAAGATTTCACATGTTTCAGCACCATAGCCGTTCCGAAATTTGGCGCAAAGATAGGGGTATGGGGGTGAAAAGGCAGATTTTCAGAATTGGATTTTGGAAGAAATTTTACCCTGCGAGAAAAGCCCAATGCCAGTATGCTTATCAGGACAAAGCTGCCTTTTTTGCAAACTGCATTTCATGCAGTCGGGCATAGAAACCGCCCTGAGCCAAGAGGTCGTCGTGCGTGCCAATTTCCTTCACTTCGCCTTTATCTAATACAATGATTCTGTTCGCTTTGCGAATGGTTGACAATCTGTGTGCGATGATAATCGAGGTTCTACCCTTGATTAATGTATCGGTTGCCTGCTGAATGAGCTGCTCACTTTCCGTATCAATAGAAGAAGTCGCTTCATCCAAAATCAGCACTGAAGGATTATATAATAAGGCACGCACAAAAGAAATGAGCTGACGCTGACCCAAACTCAGGGTACTACCCCTTTCCATCACATGGTAATCATACCCGCCCGGCAATTGCATGATGAAATCATGCATATCGATCATTCTGGCTGCCGCTTCTACCTGCTCACGAGTGATGTCAGGATTGCGCAGGGTAATATTATCTAATATGGAACCGGAAAAGAGGAATACATCCTGCAGCACCACACCAAACTGACTGCGTAAAACATCCAGCTGGTACTCGTCAATAGGCCGATCATCCAAACGAATCTGCCCTTTCTGAATCGTATACAACCTGTTCAGTAAACTGATAATGGAGGTTTTACCACTTCCTGTATGTCCCACCAATGCAATTGTTTCACCGGGATTGGCTTCAAAGCTGATATCTTTCAATACGTATTGCTCATCCGTATAGGCAAACCAAACATGATCGAAACTGATCTTACCTTGAATCTTTTCAGGCGAATGTGTGCCTTCATCAACAGTGGTATCCGGGTTCTCCAACACTTTTACCACGCGCTCTGCTGCCACCATACCCATTTGCAGCACGTTGAACTTATCAGCAATCACGCGCAGCGGACGGAAAATCTGGTTCATATATAAAATGAATGCTACCAGTTTACCTGAGAAATCAATTTCCTGTCCGTTAACCCCAACCGCTAAATTGGCCACCCACCAAACAATCAATCCTGTACTAACCGCCAACACCACTTCTACAATGGGGAAGAATACCGAATATGCGAAAATGGCGTGGATATTGGCGTTGCGGTGCTCAGCGTTGATTTTCTTAAACTTCTTAAACTCACGTTCTTCCGCAGCAAAAGCCTGTACAATCTGCATACCTGTGATATGCTCCTGCACAAAAGCATTCAATGCAGCCACTGCATTACGCACGCGGATAAAGCTCTTGTTAACACTCTCCTTGAAATAATAAGTGGCGATGATCATGACAGGAAAGGGAATCAGCGCAATCAATGTCAGTTTCCAGTCAATCCACAACATCGTGCCCAGTGTAATGATGATGGTGAGCAAATCTGCGAGGATAGGAATCAAACCATCAGAGAAAATATCGTTTATACTCTCAATATCATTAATCGTTCTGGTCGTGAGTGTGCCGATGGGTGTTTTATCAAACTGACTCAGGTTGAGCGAGAGAATTTTCTTGTATACTGTATTGCGCATATCACGCACCACATGTTGCCCCAACCAGGCCGTGGTAAAGGTGAAAGCAAAGCGCACTGCCGTTTCTATAAAAATGAAACAAACCTGAAAAATGGTCACAGCAATGATGAAACGGGTGGCATCGGCCCAAACTGCATCTTCAAACAACCAGCGCAGCCATACAGGCACCTGAACCGCTTTGGCTGTAGCTTTATCAATGGTAATTTGTATCAGGTAAGGACGAATGGGCGCAAACACGGCCATCAGTATCGCTAGCAGAATGCTGGCCCCAAATTGCAGGCGGTAAGGTCTTGCAAAACGGAAGACTTCTTTCAATAAACCAGTATCAAATCCTTTCTTTTGAGCTGCCTGCATGGTTTGCAAAAATAGCTGAATTGCAAGCACGCGAAAAGCCAAAGCTAAATTCAACCAAATCAATGCCTCATTCCTTATATTAGCAGACCGATGATGCAGCAACCCGAATTTGTGCAGGAAGCACCCAAAGCGAAATATAATTTAACGGAAGAGCAGGAAAAACGAGAGATTCTCCGGCAGTACCGTGCTTTGCTCAGGAGTCTACGTCCCAAACTAAAAAAAGGCGATAAAGAATTGTTGCGCCAGTCGTTTGAAATGGCGGCTGAAGCGCACAAAACTATGCGTAGAAAAAGCGGGGAACCTTATATCCTCCACCCCATTGCTGTAGCGATGATTTGTGTGGAAGAAATTGGATTGGGGGTGCGTAGTACCATTTGCTCACTGTTACATGATACAGTAGAAGATACAGACATCACATTAGAAGATGTGGAGCGTGAGTTTGGAAGTGAGATTGCACGCATTGTGGATGGGCTCACCAAGATTGCCAATGTCATTGATACCAATTCATCACAGCAGGCTGAAAACTTTAAAAAGATTCTGCTCACGCTAACTGATGATCCAAGAGTAATCTTAATTAAGCTTGCCGACCGCCTGCACAACATGCGTACTCTAGACAGCATGAAGCGCGAAAAGCAGTTGAAGATTGCATCAGAAACTGTTTGGGTATATGCACCGCTGGCGCACCGCATGGGCTTGTACAATATCAAGACAGAGATGGAAGATCTGGCTATGAAATACATGGAGCCGGAAGCATACAAAGAAATAGCCCGCAAACTATCTGAAACAAAACGCGAAAGAACCAGATATATCAACGAGTTTATTCGACCAATCAAAGAGAAACTGAATGCTGCAGGCTTCACCTATGAAATACACGGAAGACCAAAAAGTATTCACTCTATCTGGAATAAGATCAAGAAAAAAGGGGTTGCGTTTGAAGAAGTGTATGATCTATTCGCTATCCGCGTAATTCTTGATTCATCACAGGAGAAAGAAAAAGAAGAATGCTGGAAGGTATACTCAATGATCACAGATGAATACCTACCATCACCAGAACGTTTGCGCGATTGGCTTAGTAACCCCAAGAGCAATGGTTATGAAGCTTTGCACACCACCGTGATGGGCCCTCAGGGTAAATGGGTAGAAGTGCAGATTCGCTCACGCAGGATGAATGAGATTGCAGAGAAAGGCTTAGCCGCACACTTCAAATACAAAGAAGGCAATAGCGAAGAAGATCGTTTTGATAAATGGTTCATGCAAATTCGTGAAGTACTAAGCACAGATACCGATAGCGTTGACTTTTTGCAAGATTTCAAAACATCCTTTCTTGCGGAAGAAATTTATGTGTATACGCCTAAAGGTGATGTGAAGATGTTGCCTGTGGGTAGCACCGCATTAGACTTTGCTTTTTCTATCCACTCCGCTGTAGGTTGTAAATGTATTGGTGCCAAAGTGCATCACAAGTTGGTGCCGATTAGCCATAAGTTGCGCAGTGGCGATCAAGTAGAAATCATTACCAGCAACAAACAAAAGCCTAGTGAAGATTGGCTCAATATCGTTGTTACTGCTAAAGCAAAAGCGAAGATCAAGGATGCATTGCGTGAAGAAAAACGCAAAGTGGCTGAAGATGGTAAATACACTTTACAACGTAAGTTAGAATCAACAGGTGCAGCATTCAATCAACACAATATTGACGAGCTCGTTCATTTCTATAAGCTGCCATCTCAATTGGATTTATTCTATGAAGTAGCCGTTAAGAAAATTGATTTGAAAGAGTTGAAGGACTTCCATATCATCGGTGACAAACTGGAAGTACCTAAGCCAAAACCAATCATTCAGGAGCCGCATCATGATCATCCAAATAAAATACCAAGCAAGAAAGATTCAGAGTTAATCATCTTTGGCGAAAGCAGTGATAAGATCATGTATTCACTGGCCAAATGCTGTAATCCCATTCCGGGCGATGATGTATTCGGGTTTGTGAGCAGCGGTAAGGGTTTAATCATCCACAGAACCAATTGCCCCAATGCGGCTCAGTTACTCGCCAATTATGGCCATCGTGTGGTGAAAACAAAATGGGCGAAGAATAAAGAAATCTCTTTCCTTACTGGCTTGAAGATTATTGGTCTGGACGACGTAGGTGTGGTGCACAAGATCACCAACGTTATTAGCGGTGAGTTACGCATTAATATCGCGGGCTTAACCATTGAATCCAGAGAAGGCATCTTCGAGGGCACCATCAAAGTGTTTGTACACGACAAAGAAGAGCTGGAAGAATTGGTACAAAGACTCAAATCGCTCGAAGGCATCCAGACGGTTGACCGCTTTGATACCGACCAGCCTAAATAGCCATACAAAAGATTCACGGATTAGACAAGAAAGACCGCAAATTTTGCGGTAAAATCTCTTCACAGCATCGCTGTATAATTAATTTTTACGCAGGGGAATTTGGTTACCTGCAAGGTGTATTTTTGCCGCGTTCAAACTAACATTATGGTAGACGTAATTCTCGGCCTACAATGGGGTGATGAGGGCAAGGGCAAGATTGTTGACTATTTTGCTCCTCAGTATGACATCATCGCTCGTTTTCAGGGCGGTCCCAATGCAGGACACACTTTATATGTGCAGGACAAAAAAATTGTATTGCACCAGATTCCATCGGGTATTTTCCACCAGAACACTATCAACCTCATTGGTAATGGCGTGGTATTGGATCCGGTTACGCTAAAAAGAGAGTGTGAAGCTGTTGCCGCTTTTGGTATTGATGTGAAGAAAAACCTGTTCATCTCTGAACGTACCAATATCATTGTGCCTACGCACCGCGCTTTAGACAAAGCGTCTGAAATGTCGAAAGGTGAAAGTAAGATTGGTTCTACCCTGAAAGGTATTGGCCCTTCTTATATGGATAAAACAGGTAGAAATGCTTTGCGTGTGGGTGATCTGTTGGATCGTCATTTCACGACGCAATACATTAAACTGCGCATGAAGCACCAGAAACTGCTGGATAATTTCCATTTTATGGAAGATATCTCTGCATGGGAAGAAGAATTCTTCGATGCACTTGAGTTTCTGAGAACCTTGAATGTGGTGAATGGTGAATACTTCATCAACAACCACATCAGCAATGGTAAAAAAGTATTGGCTGAAGGTGCACAGGGCAGTATGTTGGATATCGACTTTGGCACCTTCCCATTTGTAACATCATCGAACACAATTTCTGCAGGTGTTTGTACCGGCTTAGGTGTAGCGCCACAAAAAATTAATAATGTAATGGGTGTTACTAAAGCTTATTGTACCAGAGTAGGGAGTGGTCCCTTCCCTACTGAACTACATGATGCAACTGGCGAGGAACTGAGAAAAATTGGTAACGAGTTTGGTGCAACTACCGGAAGACCGCGTCGTTGTGGTTGGATTGATCTGGTAGCATTGAAATATACTTGCATGATCAATGGTGTAACACAAGTGATCATGACAAAAGCAGATGTACTCGACAGCTTTGCTGATCTGCAAGTTTGTACCGCATATCAGGTAAATGGACAGGAAACCAAAGAAGTGCCTTTCCAAATGGCGAAAACATTACCTGAGCCTGTTTACCAAAGTTTCAAAGGCTGGAATACAGATACAACACAAATTAAAGCAGCAGCTGAATTGCCTGCTACTATGCATACATATATTGATTTCATCAATGCATCAATTGGTGCACCAGTGAAATATGTATCGAATGGTCCTGGCAGAGATCAGATAGTTTGTCTTTAATAATTAACTGGCATTGCATTTGATGAACAAAAATTTTTTTGGTTCGTAATGGTTTCAGTTGAAATTTTACACCGCTAATCTTATTAGAATATGGCAGCGAAATCTAGTAAGGGATCTAAATCCACTACCCCGAAAAAGACAGAAGAGAAAGAAGTGAAAGCGTCCAGCAAAAAAAAGCATCAAGAAGATGATGAGTTGGAAGATGATGAGGATATGGAGGAAACTCCTGTTCGCAAGTCTTCTAAAAAATCAGATGATGATGAAGAAGATGAGTTGGATGAAGTAGACGATGATTGGGAAAAAGTTGACGAAGAAGACGACAGCTGGGATCCTGACTTCGACGAGTTTGATATTCCTAAGAGCCGTACCAAAAAAGCATCCACTGGTGGCAAAAAGAAAGAGGAAGACGATGATTTAGGTCTGGATGAAGACTTCAAAGAATTCGACTTGTTTAGCGACAAGGGCGGATTTGATGATGATGATGATGACTTCTAAATTACACGCATGAAATACTCAGCCGGTTTTGTACCGGATGAACACCGTATTGAAAAATCGCAAATGTTGAATTGGGCCTCCCGGTTCAACATTTGTGTTTTACTGGATAACCATGGCTATGATTCGCCACACCAATCCAAAGAATGGTTATTGGCTGTAGGCACAACTGTCAGTTATCAACCTAATGCGCAAGAATCATTGGATGCATTCCTGCAAGCACATCAGGGCAAATGGGTATTTGGACATATCAGCTATGAGTATGGCCACGAACTGATGGGCAAACAAGCAAGAAAAGACAACTTCATTGGTTTTCCCATCCTGCAATTCTTCTGCCCTGAAATTGTGATCGAATACAGCAATAATCAATTCAAGATCCACAGTGAAACAATGCCTGTTGAACAGGTGTTGGAAGCTATTCAATCATGCAAGCCGCATATTACAGAACAACACAAGCCAGTAACACTTAATCCTAACTTATCGAAGCAAGCATATATCAATTCCATACAGGCATTAAAGGGCCATATTAGCAGAGGCGATTGTTACGAGATTAATTACTGCCAGCAGTTTGCTGCAACCAATGCTTCTATCGATCCAATACAGGTTTACCATCAACTCAGTGCAGTTTCACCAACACCATTTGCCGCATTCTACCGCAATGAGGATAGATACCTGCTATGTGCTAGTCCGGAGAGATTTCTCAAAAAATCTGGCGAGACGTTGATTTCGCAACCCATCAAAGGCACATTCAAGCGAAACTTACAGAATACCACTTTGGATGAAATGCTGAAAAAGGCTTTACAGGATGATCCCAAAGAACGCAGTGAGAATGTGATGGTAGTAGACCTTGTTCGGAATGATCTTAGCAGGGTTTGTGTACCAGGTTCTGTTCATGTGACCGAGTTATTCGGCATCTATAGTTTCCCGCAGGTACACCAAATGATTTCCACGATTGAAGGCCAAATCAAACCCGGGCTTAGTTTCTCCGCCATTCTAAAAGCACTATTCCCAATGGGCAGCATGACTGGTGCACCAAAAGAAAGTGTGATGCAACTGGTTGATCGCTATGAACCAACACCAAGGGGCTTGTATTCTGGTACCATTGGTTATATCGCGCCTAATGGCGACTTTGATTTTAATGTGGTCATTAGAAGCATTGTCTATAACAATACCCAGCGGCATATTAGCTATCATGCTGGCAGCGGCATCACTTACTATTGTGACGCTGAAAAAGAATATCAGGAATGTTTGTTGAAGGCTGAGGCTATGTCCGCTGCACTAAGCTAGCATTACGATGAAAAAATTTGTACATTACTTATCATTGAACGAGTAATGCCCTTAGACAGTCCAACGCATATCAGTAAGACCCTTCTTCAAAAACAACATGAGATTGCCAATGGTGCTTGGCAACTACAATTGTTATTGTTCCCAGAATTAGCAAATAAGTATAAAGGCACTGTGGTAGACAAGTGTTTGGAAGATATTCGTTACCACTTGCAATATTTGTATGAATCGCTTCAGGCTTATGACAAAAACTTATTTACACACTATATCCACTGGGTCAATGATGTGTTAACTAGCAGGCATATTCCTACCAAAGAACTGATAGATAGTTTAAACTGCATCAAGAACGTACTGAAGCAATATCTAAGTGATGAAGAATTTAGTTTGGCAAGCCTTTACTTGGAAGAAGCTGTCGGTATCTTAAAGCTGCAAACCAAGCTAGATCAACCTGATTTTATACAGCGCTCAGCGATGCAACATGAGTGTAAGCACTATCTGCACTTGCTGATGAATCAAGAGCGACATGCTGCATACAATTATGTACATGCATTACTTCAACAAAAGCATACCCTGCAGGATATCTATCTACATATTTTTCAGGCAGCACAATACGAAATAGGCAGACAATGGCAGGAGAATAGAATTTCGGTTGCACAAGAGCATTATTGCACTGCAGTCACACAACAAATCATGGGTAGTCTGTTGCCGCATATTTTTACAACACCGAAAAAATCTATGCGCATGCTTGCTTGTTGTACTTCTGGTGAATTACATGAACTTGGCTTACGCATGGTGACAGACTTTTTTGAACTGGATGGGTGGGATACCTGTTTCTTAGGGGCCAACACACCTGAACAAGCTGTAACAGATATACTGCATCAACAAAGCTTTGACATCATTGCCATTTCAACTACCATGACCTTTCATGTTGAGAAAGTGAGATCAACCATCAAGCGAATTAGGGAATATCCTACAACAGAAAATACCAAGATCATCGTAGGCGGTAACCCTTTCAATATTGCATCGGGATTATGGAAAAACGTAGGCGCTGATGCCTATGCCGGCAACGCACAAGAAGCCGTGGCTGTTGCTAACTTAATTTGCGCTTCTTCTATTACTGCATGAAACACAACATACCATATGTAGACTTTTGTCTAGAATGTGAAACTGATGGCAAAGTCTTATCTGTGATGAAGACATCCATCACTATGGATTTTGATCAACAGACACCTGTGTACCTACAAGACCTGATTGCAGATGCCAGTGTTTCAAAAGCAGAGGAAATGCTACAACAAGTAGAGACAGACGGTGTGAGCATTGATTGGGAATTACAGGTAAAAAATGGAAAAGCGATTGTTTGGATGGTGCTTTCCGGTTTCCGTGTATTCAACAAACTCATCATTATTGGCTCTACACGAAAAATGCACTATGATCTCGCTTTATTCGACGAGATGATGCAGATCAACAATGACCAATCTAATCAGATTAGGGAATTGATAAAGGAGAATATTCTCTTAAAAGAACAGCTCGCCAAATTGCATCAGCCTTCTTAGCCATTGATACGGCCTTCCAGCAAAGCACGAACAGATTCAATCAAGATTTGACCCTTTCTAGCTTCGAATACTATAGCACGCTCTTTACTTAAGCGCATTGGATACTTCTTCCCTTCTGCTAGTGCTTTATCAAAACCTGGATTCCATTTATTGAACTGCTGAATATCCATCAGCAACTGATTCGACACGACTACTGAATGATAGCGTCCGCTTACTTCTACAACAGCTGTATTCGACAATTCTTCTGCAGTGAGTTGCTCTGTAGCATCCATTTTAGCCAGACTAGCTTTGTGGAGCTCTGTTTCTTCTGCCGTCATGGTTGTCCAGCCACCACTACCCTCAAAGATGAAGTGTGTAGCGATGAATTTCTTGACGTGCGTTCTGGTTTCTTCAGGCAAATAGTATTGTAGGTCCCAGAAATCACGACTACCTGTTTTCTTGATGGCATTCTTCACACGTCCGGCACCACCATTGTATGCAGCTACTACCAATAACCAATCACCAAATTCGCTATACAGTTCTTTGATCAATCGCGCAGCAGCATGGGTACTCTTGTAATAGTCGGTACGCTCATCCAGCATACCACCTGTTCTTAAACCAAAACGTCTTGCCTCATAAGGCATCAACTGCCAGGGACCGGCTGCTCCGGCCCAGGAGACCAAGCCAGGCTTTAGATGGCTTTCAATCACGCTCAAGTACTTCATTTCCTTGGGCAGACCATATTGCGAAAGAATATTATCGTACAAATCGAAATAAGGCTTACCCCAGGTTTTCATACGCTCCATTTCCTTGCCTTGCTTGCGGATGTACTCCTGTACAAAGCCAATAGCTCTAGGATTGAGTTGTGCACTGTAGGGACTGCTGGGATCGAAGCGATTATTGGTAAACAGGCTTTTGAATCCTGTTTTATCATTGCTCAGCTCAGATGTATCCTTACCTGCATGACCAAAAAGCGGATCAGCGCCTTCGCGAAAAGACATAGTACCGATAGCTCCGGCCACAAGGGCGAAGGCCACCAGATAAACTCTGGCCACACTTACAGAACTATTGATGCTAATACCAAACCAACGCATAGTTTTCTTGTCCGTTTACTTACCACCCAGCTCTAGGAGCTTTTTGGAAAGGCGGAGCAAAGATACCTCGCTAAAAGGAGAAGTCATGAGCTGGAGCCCATAGGGCAGCCCATTGGGGTGTTGGAACAAAGGCAGGGAAATAGCGGGGCAACCAACCAGGTTGGCCAGCACTGTATAAATGTCAGCCAGGTACATTTCTACCGGGTCTTGACTCTTTTCACCAAAAGCCCAAGCAGTAGCTGGTACAGTAGGACTGATGAAGCCGTCATATTGGGCGAATACTGTCTGTATTTGATCAGTCAGCAATCGTCTAACTTGTTGAGCCTTAGTAAAATAGGCATCGAAATAGCCCTCACTCAGCACAAAAGTACCCAGCAGGATACGTTTCTTCACCTCCTTACCAAAGCCCTCCGATCTGGAACGCTTATAGAGGTCTGTCAAATCATCAGTTGGAACCTTAGAGCGGTGCCCAAATCTTACCCCATCATAGCGGGAAAGATTGCTGGAAGCCTCTGCAGTAGTTAAAATATAATAAGTAGGAACTATGTACTCAAGTAATTCAAAATCAATTGGTTCTACAATATGCCCCTGGGCTGTTAAATTTTTGATAAACGCCTCTATCCCCTGCCGAATAACCGGGTCTAAACCGGGATGTTCCAGCATTTGAGGACTATATGCAAGGCGCATGGGTTGATCCAGTTGGGACTGGATTTCTGCTGTATAAGCCGGTACGGGCTGTGCAGAAACGGTGCTATCGAACGCATCTTGGCCGGCAATCACTTCTAATGCAATAGCTACATCATTGATCGCTTTGGCGAAAATGCCAATCTGATCAAAAGATGATGCGTAAGCAATCAAACCATAGCGAGAGATTCTTCCGTAGCTAGGTTTCATCCCAATGATGCCGCAGAAATCCGCCGGCTGGCGTACAGACCCACCTGTATCGCTACCCAAGCTCAGCATACACATATCAGCTTGTACTGCTACAGCAGAACCACCGGATGATCCACCCGGCACACGATTAGTATCCAGTGCATTCTTCACTGCACCAAAAGCAGAATGCTCATTACTACTGCCCATCGCAAATTCGTCGCAGTTCTGTCGGCCCAAAATAATGGCGCCAGCTGCTAGCAAGCGTTCGATAGCTGTTGCATGATACACTGAGGTATAGCCATCCAGCATATGAGAGGAAGCCGATAGCTGATGACCTTGATAGGCCAGCACATCCTTGATACCCACCACCACACCATGTAAAGGTTGTAAAGGTTTGCCAGCAGCACGCTCAACATCTAAAGCCGCCGCTCTAGACAATGCTTCTTCAGGAAACAATTCTAACCACGCATTCAGCGATGCCTTTTCAGCACAGGCATGCAGATAATGCTGAACGGCCTCCACGCAGGTGGTGAGGCCGTTCAATAAGTCAGAATGATAGTCTTTGATGGTTGTAAAACGGAACAAAGGCTAGGAATTGATCAATCGCTCGATTACTGTTTGTCTTTCTCTTTCATACCTTCTTCGATCTCGCGCTTCACGTTGTTCTTAGCATCGTTGAATTCACGAATACCCTTACCTAAGCCTTTCATAAACTCAGGAATTTTTCTGCCACCGAAAAGAATGAGAACTGCCAGTACAATGATGATGATCTCGGTAGTGCCTAAACTGCCCATAGAAATGTTTTAAGAGTTACAAAGTAAGTGCTTTTCAATGTAATAAACCCATTGCATTAGCATAAAAAAAGGCAGAAGTAAACTTCTGCCCTTGAATATGATTGATCCAAGTTGGATTACATACGCTTTTCCTTAATACGTGCGCTCTTACCACTACGCTCACGGAGGTAGTACAGCTTAGCGCGACGAACCTTACCAACTTTATTCAGCTGGATAGACTCGATGTTAGGAGACAGGAAAGGGAACAAACGCTCAACACCAACGCCGTCTGAAATCTTACGTACAGTGAAAGATGCAGTAGCACCATTACCCTGAAGCTTGATCACATCGCCACGGAAGCTCTGGATACGCTCTTTACCACCTTCTACAATCTTGTAGTTTACAGTAATATTATCACCAGCCTTGAACTTTGGAAAGTCTCTCTTAGCTGTTAACTGCTCGTGTACAAATTGAACTGCTGCGTTCATAACTCAAGTTTTTAGCCCGATTTTTTCGGGACGGCAAAAGTAGGTTAAAAATCGGAATTACACAATCTCCAACAGAATTTTTTCTATCGGGCTACGTTCACCGCACGCTTTTCGCGAATCACGGTTACTTTGATCTGTCCCGGATAGGTCATTTCTGTCTGAATTTTTTGGGCAATATCGAAGCTCAGCTTATCGCTATCGCCATCTGTTACTTTCTCTGCTTCCACAATTACGCGTAACTCACGACCTGCCTGGATCGCATAAGCTTTTTCAACACCTTGATAACCAAGGGCTAAATTCTCCAGATCCTTGATACGCTGAATGTATTGCTGCATGATTTCACGACGTGCACCAGGTCTGGCACCGCTAATGGCATCGCAGGCCTGAATAATGGGCGAAATCACGTATTGCATTTCCATTTCATCGTGGTGAGCACCGATGGCATTTACCACGGCAGGATTCTCACCGTATTTCTCGGCCAGTTTAGCACCCAGCAGCGCGTGGCTCAGCTCAGTTTCTTCATCAGGTACTTTACCAATATCGTGTAAGAGACCGGCACGTTTAGCCAGTTTAGGGTTAAGGCCCAACTCAGCAGCCATGATACCACACAAGTTGGCTACTTCGCGGCTGTGCATCAAGAGGTTTTGTCCGTAAGAAGAACGGAAACGCATCTTACCTACCACACGAACCAGTTCCTTATGTAAACCGTGAATACCCAGTTCAATCACTGTTCTTTCACCGATTTCCATTACCTGCTCTTCCAATTGTTTGCGGGTCTTTTCCACCACTTCCTCAATACGGGCAGGGTGAATACGACCATCGGCTACCAGTCTTTGCAAGCTCAGACGGGCAATCTCACGACGCAATGGATCAAACGAAGACAGTACAATCGCTTCAGGGGTATCATCTACAATCAGGTCAACACCTGTTGCCGCTTCGATAGCGCGGATATTACGGCCTTCTCGACCAATGATCTGGCCTTTAATTTCATCTGTTTCCAGATGAAACACAGTAACCGTATTTTCAATCGTCTGCTCTGCAGCAGTACGCTGAATGGTTTGGATAACAATTTTACGTGCTTCCTTATTGGCTTTCTGACGTGCATCTTCAATGATTTCTTGCTGTAAAGCCAAAGCGCGTGTAGCGGCTTCCTGCTTCAGGCTTTCAATCAACTGGGCACGTGCATCTTCAGCACTCAGGTTGGCAATTTTTTCCAGTCGTCGAATATGCTCTTCCTGATGTTTTTCCAGTTCAGTACGCTTGTGGGCAACTACTTCCAACTGGCGGTTCAGGTTTTCCTTGATGGCTTCGTTTTCCTTGATCTGCTTATCGAGGCCTGCCTCCTTCTGATTCAGGGTAACTTCTTTCTGCTTGATGCGGTTCTCAGCGTCGTTAATCTTTCTGTTGCGATCATTCACTTCCCGATCGTGCTCAGCTTTCAGCTGCACAAAACGCTCTTTAGCTTCCAGTTGCTTCTCCTTTTTGATGGTTTCTGCACGGATGCCCGCTTCTTTGATGATGGTTTGGGCCTGCAATTCGGCCTCTTCAATCTTTTTCTGGGTGTCTTTGGCAAAGATGAGTTTACCCACTACAACACCTACGATGAGTGCGACAACGCCGCTGATCACGGCTATAATGATGGGATCCATTGATTTTCTGGTTTTTAGAAGAATTCACAATATCTACTCGTGCACATTCCATGTGGCATGAACAGTAATGGGCAAATATAATTAATTTGACCATGCCCTCGGGTTAGGCCGCCCACTAAAAAGACAGATTATCTGGTTTTTATACATAGACGCCCTGTTTATCTGTGTTTTGGTCAACAAGGTTTTACACTTGATATTTGGCTAAAACAAATCATATGCGAAAAACCTTTTTACTGCTGCTTGCAGGTGCTTTTTTCACCAATATCCAGGCCCAAGAGCTGAAATTGACCAAGGGACAGAAATTCCAAACCATTACCATCACTAAGACTGCTATGAATCAGCAGATGATGGGACAGTCGATAGATATGACTACCGATATCACATCAACGGATGAAATAGAAGTTACAGAAGTGAATGCCAATAGCATCGCTTTGACCAAAACCACCAAGCAGCTAAAATCTTCTTTCTCTGGCATGGGTCAAAGCATGGACTTTGATTCGAATAAGCCAGAAGATATGAATGGTCCTGTCGGCAGCCAGATGAAAGACCTGATCAATACTCCTTTAAGCTTTGTATTGAATCCATCAGGCACCATTGCCGCATCACCGAAATTACCCGGCAACGCGATGATGGGCGTTGCAGGAGATGTAGCCAAGGGAGAAGCCATGCCGGGCTTTATTGCACTGCCTGCTAGCATAAAGGCTGGCGAAACTTTTACCGTCACTGGCGCTGATGGCGATAATAAAACAACTGCGAACTATACTGTTGAGTCTACTAACGGAAAAGAAGCCGTGCTGAAGATGAACATCACAGCTAATAAGACCAATACAGTCAATCAGATGGGTATGGATATGTTGATGACATTAAAAATGACCACTACCGGTACCGCGACTGTTGATATAGCAACCGGCTTTATCCTTAGCGCCACTACAGAAATGTCAACAGATGGTACCATCAGTGTGATGGGACAGTCTGTACCGATGACGATTAAGACAACCAATACCATTACTGGTAAGAAATTATAAGCGTATTCTATCCGCTAAAAAATAATCCCGCAATTGCGGGATTATTTTGTTTATGCCTGTAATGCTTTTGTGAGCAATCCGTCTAGTTTGGACAAGCCCTCCAGAATTTCTTGTCGCTCTAACTCTGGCATCACGCCTCCGGAGCTATGTTGTTCTGTTGCAAACCACAGCAAGACCATGGATACATAATCCTGCATATCCTTGCCCGCAAAATTGGTTTTGAACTCGAGGATTTTGTCATTGATGAGCTTCACCGTTTTGCGCACCATTTCTTCATCTGCGGGTTCAATACGCAGTCGATAGCTTCTATCTGCAATCACCACATTTACCGGTATCAGTTCTGCCATATCAATGTTGGTTGAGTAATGATAAACATTGATCAATTTCTTTCAGATAAGCATCAATACGCTTTTGCATAGCCTGCTTGTCTTCCTGTGTCCAAGCTACCTGACCCATACGTAAAGCATCAGACTTTTGCTGCATGGCTTGCAATGCAGCAGACTTGCTGCTTAGTTGCTCCTGCGCTGCAGCAAGTTCTCTCTGGAGTCGCTGATTATCCTTCTCCAATTGCTGTTGCTTACGCAATAGCTCTTGCAGCTTCTCGTGTATCTCTTTTATTTTCGACAGGATCAACTCCATACTTAAAAATAACTATTCAATACTGCCTTACTGTATTGGTTAGGCTTTACTTATACACATCCTTACTTACGGATTTCTGCACCAAGCTCTTTTTCAAAAGCCTGAATGAGTTTACCTACCATGCTATCGATTTCCTTATCTGTCATGGTTTTTTCTTCATCCAAGAAAGTAAAGCTGATGGCCATCGACTTCTTATCTGCACCCAGCTTATCGCTTTCAAACACATCAAATAAGCGCATATCAGTAAGGCGGTTAATCTTGGTTTGCTTCACTACCTGCTCCAATGCTGCATAAGTAGTAGCACGATTCACCACCATCGCTAAATCGCGTTGAACTGCAGGGAACTTAGATACTTCCGCGTAAGTGATTTTATGCTTAGCTGCTAATTTGAACAGCACAGCCAAATCGATATCCAAGAAATATACTTGTTGACGAATATCAAAGCCCTTCAACACTGCACTTGACACAATTGAGAGTTTACCCAACACTTGCTTACCCGCACATAAATCAAAATCGTTACCTTGTTCGGCAGCTTTCACTGTAACATCGCTGATACCAGCCAAAGCAGGAATCGCAGCTGCTAATCCTTTCAAACGATAGAAATCATGTGCAGCAGCTTTTTCATGCCAATTATCTTCATGATTATTACCTGTAAGATAGATGGACAGATGCGCAGCTTCGCTATATTCACCAGGACCGCCCGTTGCATAAGTCTTACCAAACTCAAACAATTGTAAATTGGTATTCTTACGATTGATGTTGTACGCAATACACTCCAATCCACTCTGCAACATAGATGGTCTCAACACATCCAGATCAGCGCTCAAGTTATTGAGCATCTTCACAGTTGTACCCAAAGTAGCTTCATCAAAATACTTGCTGTTGGTAATAGAGTTGGTGAGAATTTCATGGAAACCCTGACCGGTTAAATAACCGGCAATTTTTTCTTTCAAAGCTTCCTTCCAACCATGTGCTTCCACCGAAGGTGAGATCGTAATGGTCGCAGGAATATCAATGCTATCCAAACCATCAATACGCAGAATCTCTTCTACTAAGTCTGCTGGCAGACTGATATCCGGCTTATGATAAGGCACCGTCAGTCTGATCTCATCCATGCCCTCTTTGGCAATCTCAAAGCCCAAACTGGTGAGGATTCGCTTCACTGCATCAGGGTGATAATTTTTACCACTCAGCTTTTTGAGGAAATGATATTTGAGGGCAACTTCTGTTTTCTCTTTAGGCGTAGGGTAAACATCTACCACATCAGAACTAATCGTACCACCAGCCACTTCTTTAATCAATAAAGCAGCGCGCTTCAACACATTTACTGTGTTAGAGATGTCTACACCTTTTTCAAAACGTGTAGCGGCGTCTGTACGTAAGCCGTGACGCATCGAACTCTTACGAATGCTGATTGGATGAAACCAAGCACTCTCTAAAAAGATGGCAGTAGTATTGTCTTGCACACCACTCTTTGCACCACCAAACACACCACCGATACACATCGGCGTGCTATTGCCATCGCAGATCATCAAATCTTCTGCGCTTAGCTTTCGCTCTTTATCATCCAACGTAGTAAACAAAGTGCCTTCTTCCACACAACGAACAATCACTTGATTACCGCTGATCGCTGCTGCATCAAATGCATGCAGTGGCTGACCTGTTTCATGCAGGATATAGTTGGTAACGTCTACGATATTATTAATCGGTCTAACACCAATGGCCTGCAACTTATTCTTCAACCATGCTGGTGAAGGCTTAACCGTAACACCGGAAATACTTACACCCGCATAACGTGCACAAGCTTCCGGATTGTCGATGCGCACACCAATAGGCAAATCAGTATTATCAGCCTTAAAGCCGTTGGCATACGTTTGCTTAGGTCTGGTTTCTTTTTTGTTGTGGTGCGTGAGATAAGCACAAACATCACGTGCTACACCTAGATGACTCATCGCGTCCATACGGTTGGGCGTGAGACCGATCTCATAAACCCAATCCTGATACACGTCAAAATGTTCGGCAGCAGGCATACCTGGCACAAGTGTTTCTGGCAAGACCATGATACCAGCATGACTAGTACCCAGGCCCAATTCATCTTCAGCGCAAATCATACCATGGCTTTCTACACCACGAATCTTGGCCACTTTCATGGTGATTGGCTCGCCTTCAGAAGGATAGATGGTTGTACCTACGGTAGCCACCGCTACTTTTTGTCCGGCAGCCACATTCGCGGCACCGCAAACAATCTGTAAAGGCGCTTCAGCACCAACATTTACTGTAGTAATCTTGAGTTTATCGGCATTAGGATGTTGCTCGCAGGTGAGCACTTCACCAATCACTACACCCTTCAATCCACCACGGATGCTTTCGTAAGCTTCCATACTTTCTACTTCCAATCCAATAGAGGTAAGAATACGAGATAATCGCTCCGGCTCTATCTGTTCGGGCAAAAATTCACTTAACCAATGATAGCTGATCGTCATTTCGGTTGCGCTTAAATGGCGCCAAAGATAACCAAATGCCCCTGTTGAAATGCATGTAGAAGCTTTCAAAATGGATGATTCAACAGATTATTCATTTAAAAAGCGCATGTGCATTAATCTGTGCGGAAAAGCTGCATAAAAAGTGTAGCTTGTGGATAAGCGCCACCCACCCTGTTCATAAGCCTTAACAAAAAATGTGCATAGCCCTGTGAAGAGCTGGCTATTAAGTTTCCAGAACAAATGCCCTAGGTGAGTGGTCTGCCCATTATATTCGCATCCCTTTCGCCGGCAACATTGGCTTAACATATCAGGCGTAAGGATTGTGCTAAACCCCTAAAGGCTGAAGAAGATGGATCTTACCGGACTCAATAAAGACAGAAAAACCAGAAGAAAAGCAGGCGTTGATCTAAGTACCATGGTATATGGCAAAGTGCCTCCTCAAGCCAAGGAGTTAGAAGAAGCGATATTAGGTGCCATCATGCTCGAGAAAAGTGCTTTTGATGTAGTTACAGAAATTCTGAAGCCGGAATGTTTTTACGTAGAAGCCAATCAGCTGATTTATCGTGCGATGCAAGGTTTACAACAGAAGAGTTTACCAATCGATATTCTTACCGTAGTAGAAGAGTTGAAATCGCGCGAACAGCTGGATATGGTTGGCGGCCCCTACTATGTGACCAAACTGACTAACTCAGTTGTTTCTACTGCTAATATTGATGCCCACGCACGTATTGTGTTGCAGAAATTCATTCAACGTGAATTGATCCGCATCAGCGGTGAAATTATTGGCGATGCTTACGAAGACAGCACAGATGTATTCGACTTGTTGGACGAGAGCGAAGGCAAGATGTTCAACATCACCAACAATTACCTGAAGAAAAACTTTGAAGATATCAGTAACGTGTTGGCCAAGACCATCAACCGTATCGATGAATTACGTACGCGTACAGAAGAAATCTCCGGCGTTACCAGCGGATTTGCTTCAATGGATCGTGTAACCTATGGCTGGCAGCGTACCGACTTAATCATCCTCGCTGCACGTCCTGCGGTTGGTAAAACTGCATTCGCGCTGAACCTTGCACGTAATGCTGCATTGAATCCGATAAAACCAACACCCGTTGGCTTCTTCTCTTTAGAAATGAGTGCTTCGCAGCTGGTACAACGTATCCTGAGTGCGGAGAGTGAGATACTGATGGAAAAAATTGCCCGCGGTAAACTGGAAGATTACGAATACCAGCAATTGCATACCAAGGGTATCAAACGTTTGGAGCAGGCGCCACTCTATATTGATGACACAGCCGCATTGAACATTTTTGAATTCCGCGCCAAGGCTAGACGATTGGTGAACAAACACAATGTTGGTTTAATCATCATCGACTATCTGCAGTTGATGAGCGGCTCTGGCGAACGCAACATGAACCGTGAACAGGAAATCAGTAATATTTCACGTTCGTTGAAAGCTTTGGCCAAGGAATTGAATATTCCCATCATTGCACTGAGCCAGTTGAGTCGTGCTGTAGAAACCAGAAAAGAAAGTAAGATGCCGCAGCTGAGTGACCTCCGTGAATCGGGTGCCATTGAACAAGATGCGGATATGGTAATGTTCATTTATCGCCCTGAGTACTACGAGATTGGCACCAACGAAATGGGTGAAAGTACCAAGGGCGAAACCCACGTGCGTATTGCCAAGCACCGTAATGGTGGTTTGGAGACTATTAAGTTCAAAGCCAATCTGGCCATTCAGAAATTCGATGAATGGGATGAAGGTCCGGGTGGCAGTTTAGGCCCCGGCAGTTGGAAGCCTGTTGGCCCGTCAGCAGCTCCTGGAGCTGGTAGTGAAGGCGGCGGCAGATTTTTCATTCAAAGCAGTAAGATGAATGGCGGTGAATTTGATGATGGCATGGATAATGAAGTACCTCCCTTCTAATAGTACAAATAACAATACCTTTGAGCGCCCCAAGTTGGGGCGTTTTTCATATGCGAACACTCATCATTTTTTTTGGATTATTATTTTTTGTGCAATCAGGCAGTGCACAACAGTTCCCATGTAACAACAAAAACCTACCCATCATTTTCATCCATGGCTTTTTGGGTGGCGGTGATAACTGGACATCTCTTTATCAGGATTTTTTGGCCAATGGTTATTGCCATCAGCAATTAGAAGTGTTCGACTGGAACTCCATTGGTGGAGATACACAGAAAAATATTCAGCGCTTAGATAGCACCATTGATGCGGTGATGAAACGCAACAACAGTACCAAAGTGCATTTGATTGCACACTCAGCTGGTGGCGGATTAAGCTATCAATACTGCAGCGATAAAGAGCGGGCTAAGAAAGTAGCCAAGTATGTACATATCGGTAGCAGCAAACAAAAAAATACAATCGGCAGAAGAATTGATATGCTGAATATTTATTCATCAGCAGATTTGATTGCCCGACAAGCAGGGGATATTGACGGCGCCATCAACATCGCATTCACCCATGCAGATCACTTTCAACTGGTCACAGATGGTAATACTGCACGTGCAGTGATTCATTTCATCATGGATGAAAGCATCGAGCCACAACAATTGAAGCCCATCAAGACTTTACAATACCACGAGAACCTAGTCATCAGCGGCAAAGCCTGCACGTTTGGTGATAACCAACCGCTCGAAAAAGCAAAGATTGAAATCTATGCCATCAATCACCTTACTGGTCAGCGTTTGAAGAAAAAAGCTGACACTGTTTTTGTAAGTGATGTAAACGGGCGCTGGGGACCATTCAAAGCCAAAGCATTCACCAGTTATGAAATGGTGTTGAAACCAGCAGACACAGCGATGCGCACGGTATTTTATTATCGCGACATCTTTATTGCACAAAACCCATTGGTCTATTTGCGTGCCATTCCTAAGAGTGGTATGACTGCTTTTCTATTAGGCGGTGTACCCAAGAATGATCAGCAAGCAGCTGTAGCAATTTTCTCTGCCAGCAGAGGTGTGATTGCAGGAAGGGATAGTGTTACTGTGAATGGCACTTCATTAGCCACCAATGCTTTTGCACCTGCTAAAAAGAATGCGATTGCTTTTTTCTTGTATGATGATGGCGATCAGCAAACCAGTGGCAATGGCTTACCTGCATTTGGTGCTACGCCATTTCTTTCAGGCGTTGACATGTTCATCAATGCAAAAGAAACCAAGGTGAAAAAGAAAGTAACACCACCTGCACCAATAGCCCTGTACTACAATACACGCAAACTGGTGCTTCCTGCACGTAAGAGCAAAGAAGGTGTTTTAGTCGCTGTGTTTGAATGATGCGTAAATTTCCAGTATGGCAGCACCCTATTTTTATGAACCACTCATCAGCAAAAGCCACACTAGTTTTGAACTGAGTGAGGAAAGCAGCAAACATGCTGTTCAGGTGCTGCGTATGGAAGTAGGCGAAACCATTTTGCTGACGAATGGAAAAGGTGGTTTGTTTACTGCATCCATTACAATCGCACATAAAAAGCATTGTCAAGTATCGATTATTTCTGCTACGGAAATACCTGCACCAGAGAAACAACACACTATTGCCGTCTCTCCTTTGAAAAATAATAGCCGCATTGAATGGTTTCTAGAGAAGGCAACAGAGCTGGGCATTCATCGCATTACTCCATTGATCTGCCAACGCACAGAAAAACAAGCGGTGAAGCAGGAAAGATGGCAACAAATACTGATCGCAGCCATGCTGCAAAGTCAGCAAGCTTGGCTACCCATACTTGATGCACCTACCCGATTTACAGATTATACACAAGCAGCACAAGGCACCAAGCTAATTGCGCATTGCTTACCAAACGAAAAGCAATCGCTCACTTCATTTGCTGCTGCAAATAATTGTTGCATCCTGATTGGTCCGGAAGGCGATTTTACTGAGGCTGAAATTGATGCAGCAATATCAGCCGGATTTCACCCCGTAAGTCTGGGTGACACCCGTTTGCGCACAGAAACAGCCGCATTAACCGCAGCCGTAGTATTACAGCAATTCTGATGTATATTCAGCATCAGATTTCAACCTATGCAACTTAAGAATATACTCCTGTTTGCAGGCATTTGTATGATAGCAGCCTGCAGCTATTTAGAAGAAGAGAAAAAGGTTGTTCGGGATACCAGTATCAACGAACGCACTTCTTTCAATAATATTTTTTTCGACAGTACCGCGATTGAGGAATTCCTAAGCAAAGAATCTACACTGAAAAGCTTTGAAGAACAGGTATTGGATTTTTACCACGCACGCAACTATGAGTATGCCTGGTTCGACAGCAGCGGGTTAGCAGAGCAGGCGCATAATTTCATGAGTCTACTGAGTAACACCATTGCACAGCTGAATGACAGCTCACTTTACGATGCAACATTATTTAAAGACTATGAACGCATACTGGCTGATAGCGGTAAAAGCCTGACACCGGTACAAAAACTGCAGACCGAATTGCGCCTAACAGGCAATTTCTTCCAATACGCAGCCAAAACCTACAATGGTAGCGATATTGACCTGGCTGAATTGGGCTGGTTTATACCCAGAAAAAAAATCGACCTCACCGCACTACTGGATTCCAGTCTGCGCAACAAAGCGATAGAGCCGGAACGCTTCGCGCCACTGAACTCTCAATACAAAAAACTACAACAGGCATTACAACAGTTTGTACAGTTGCAGGCAGCTATAGACAGTACAGATACCATTGCAACGGTACAGCAACCGCTCAAGAAAAACATGGAAGATGCGCGCATCTTCGCCATCAAATCCAGACTCATTGCCTATGGTGATCTTTCCTTTCACGATAGCAACAATGTCTACAATGATACTTGTGTGGCTGCAGTAAAACGCTTTCAACGCAGAACAGGCTTATCTCCCGACGGACAGATAGGCAACAAACTAATTGAAGAACTGAATACCCCTATCCGTAAGCGGATACAGCAATTGCTGGTGAATATGGAAAGAGCGCGCTGGCTGCCGCCTGAAACAGATTCCAATTACGTGGTAGTAAATATTCCGGAATACAAGCTGCATGTGTATGATAGCGGTAAGCAGCAGTTCGACATGAATGTGATTGTAGGTACTGCCACCAATAATACAGTCATCTTTAACGGTAACCTCAAATACATTGTATTCAGTCCTTATTGGAATGTACCTTCCAGCATCGTACAGAAAGAGATTCTACCTGCCATACAACGCAACCCGGCTTATCTCGAAAAAAACCACATGGAGATTACGGGTGGCAGTAAGAGTAGCCCAAGTATTCGCCAGAAACCCGGCCCTTGGAATTCATTGGGTCTGGTGAAGTTTCTCTTCCCCAATAGTTATAGCATTTACTTCCACGATACACCCAATCGAAGTTTATTCTCTGCCAATAACAGAAGCATGAGCCATGGCTGCATCCGCTTAGGCGAGCCAAAAAAGTTTGCGGAGTATCTACTGCGGAATGATACCACTTACTGGACGAGCAACCGCATCGACAGCTGCATGAATCTACCCAAGGAAAAATGGGTAACACTCAATAAGTCCTTACCTGTGTTTATTCTCTATATGACGGCCTGGGTAGATAAGAATGGAGTATTGAATTTCCGCAGGGATATTTACGGCCATGATCGTAAAATGACCGATAAGTTATTCGTGAAAAACTAAACCCTACTTTCGCAGCAGGTTATGGACATCAGGCTAGTACAATCAACAGCAGACATTCATGCTTTTCTGGAAATAGCGCCGGAACTGAACAGGCATAACAAAGCCTATATCCGTCCGCTCAACAAAGACATTGAAGAAATCTTTGACAAAGAAAAGAACAAGGCATTTCGTTTCGGCGAAGCCAGAAGATGGATTTTACTGAATGACAATGGCAAAACCATCGGCCGTATTGCCGCATTCACCAATAGCAAGTATGTCAATAAAGGCACAGACTATCCGGTAGGCTGTTGTGGATTTTTCGAGTGCATCAATGACCAAGCTGCAGCCAACCTACTTTTTGATACGGCCAAAGATTGGTTACAATCCATGGGTATGGAAGCCATGGATGGCCCGGTGAATTTTGGCGACCGCGATAAATGGTGGGGCCTGATGGTGGAAGGTTTTCATGATGAGCCTGTCTATGGCATGCCTTTTACGCCCGACTACTACCCAGCATTATTTGAAACATACGGTTTTCAGAATTATTACAACCAATATTGGTATCGCATGAGTGTGGATGATGATTTACCGCCACGCTTTCAGGAGCGATACAACAAGTTTATCAATAAGCCAGGCTATAGCGCAAGACATATGGAAGTAAAACATATGGAACGCTATGCACAAGATTTTGCTACAGTGTATAATGCCGCTTGGGCACAACATGGCGAAGCCAAAGAGATTACCAAGGAGCAGGTGATGAAAATCTTCAAAACGATGAAGCCCATCATGGACCCAAGGGTGATCTGGTTTGCTTACTACAAAGAAGAGCCCATTGCCATGTTCATCAATATTCCGGATGTAAACCAATATTTCAAACATTTCAATGGAAAATTGGGGGTAATGGAAAAACTCAGACTGGTGTGGATGAAATACACAGGCCAGTGTAAAAAACTTACCGGTCTGGCTTTTGGTGTAGTGCCCAAGTATCAATCCCTCGGTATTGACAGTTTCCTCATACAGTCATGCGGCTATTTCATGCAACACAAAGGCTGGTACAGAAACTATGAAATGGGCTGGGCAGGTGATTGGAACCCGCGTATGGTAAATATTTACAAAAGTTTGGGCGGCAGCCAGAACAGACGCATGGTGACCTATCGCTATATCTTCGACAACAAACATCCATTCGAGCGACATCCGGTGATGGAATACGGGAATTAGTGCCCTATTTTGTTGAAAACTAAGCTAAAGCCCTTTTCCGGAAATAGGGCTCAAATCCTATCTTGCAGCTACGTATATGGATAAGTTTATTGTTTCGGCACGTAAGTACAGACCACAGAATTTTAATACTGTGGTGGGACAGGCGCATATTACCACCACGCTTAAGAATGCTATTCGCAACAATCAGTTAGCGCACGCATTTTTGTTCTGCGGTCCGCGTGGTGTAGGTAAGACTACCTGTGCTCGTATTCTAGCCAAAACAATCAACTGCGAGAACCTGCAACCAGATGGTGAAGCTTGTAACACTTGTAATAGCTGCCGATCTTTCAATGATGGTGCTTCGCTCAATATACACGAATTAGATGCTGCTAGTAACAACTCAGTAGACGATATCCGTTCACTGGTAGAACAAGTACGCTTTGCACCACAAGCCGGCAAATACAAAGTCTATATCGTAGATGAGGTACACATGCTCAGCGCCAGTGCCTTCAACGCATTTTTAAAAACACTGGAAGAGCCCCCTTCCTACGCCATTTTCATTCTGGCTACAACAGAGAAACACAAGATTCTGCCAACCATTTTGTCGCGTTGTCAGATCTTCGATTTCAAACGTATTACCACCAACGATACGGTTGAACATATTCAAGAAATTGTAGACAAAGAGTCTATTCAGGCAGAAAAAGCAGCACTACAACTCATTGCGCAAAAGAGCGAAGGATGTATGCGCGATGCGCTGAGTATTTTGGATAAGATTGTCAGCTTCACCAATGGAGAAGTGACTTACCAAAACACACTGGAGCACCTGAACATTCTCGATCACGATTATTATTTCCGTTTATTGGAAGCATTGCAACAGCAAGACTTGGCAACAGCCATGTTGTTGTATGATGAGATTAACCGCAAAGGCTTTGAAGGAGATTTGGTGCTGAACGGCTTTGCTGAATTCATCCGCAACCTGATGGTCTGCAAAGATGAAAGAGCAGCAGCATTATTAGATGTGGTAGAAGGCATGCAGGGCAAGTACCAACAAACGGCCAAAGCCGCTGATACTTCTTATCTGGTGAGCGCGTTGAATATTCTGAATGAAGCAGAGATCAATTTCAAGATGGCACGCAATAAGCGACTGCATGTGGAGTTGACACTGATTAAACTTAATTTCTTACAACAAGCTATTGAATTGAGTGCCAGCGAAAACGGTGGTCTAGTTAAAAAAAAACGACTTGACGGACCAATAGCCATTCGTCATAAGCCCATTCCTACTTTACAAGTAAAACCCGCTGCAAACACTGGTGCTGCACCGGAAGCCAAGCTGTATATAGAACAACCTGTAGCCAAACCTGCAGCTGTTCCAGCACAAGTAAGTGCTCCTCCGGCCAAGCCTGCTGCAACAGCTACAAAACCAACAGTTACAGCAACACCTACTGCCAGACCAACAACAAGCAATAATAGCGGGCCAAAGAAAAATCTACTGGAAGCATTGCGCGACAAGTATGGTAATCAATACATGATTCAGGAAGTGAAAGAAGCACAGAATCTGAACATGGAAGAACTACAAGCCAGCTGGAATGCCTATGCAGATATGCTTAAGCAACAACAGAAACATTCTTCTGCAGCAACTTTTCGTATTGCCCAACTAGAGATTGTAGATGAGATTCACTTTATCGTGAAAGTGGGTGCCCTAACAGCACAGAAATTTGTTGAGCAGGAAAGGATGATGTTGATTGACCATATTCAGCAGCATTTCAACAACAGAGCTATTACGTTTAAAATTTTGGTAGAAGCGGGCGAAAAAGAAGATGTACCCTTGCACCTACGTTTAAAAAGCAAGGAAAAGTTTGAATACCTAGCACAACAGTATCCGAATTTACTCCAATTGAAAGACAAGCTGAAACTTGAAATCGAATTCTAATTTGCCGAAAGAAACGCACAAATACAGCAATGGGGAAGTAACTGTTATCTGGAAACCTGCACAATGTATCCATAGTAAAATTTGCTGGACACAATTGCGCGATGTATTTGATCCAACTAATAGGCCTTGGGTAAACATGGAAGGTGCTAACACACAATCCATTATTGATCAAGTAAAAAAATGTCCAAGCGGCGCACTGAGTTTTGTCATGAATGAAGAATCCGACACAACAACAGAACAGTCAGCCAGCGCGAGTATCACGCATATTGAAATTTTGCCGAACGGTCCTATCCTCATCAAAACCAATTGTCAAATCAGTTTTGCCAACGGCGATTCAACAGTAAAAGAGGGTGTTACAGCTTTGTGCCGCTGCGGTGCTTCTAACAATAAACCTTATTGCGACGGCAGCCATAATCGCATCGGTTTTGCCGCAGATTAATTAATTTACTTGTCTTATTCCTATTGACTATGAAAAAAGTTTTCCTACTGCTGCAAATGGCATGGTGCTGTTATGCTTTTGCACAATCACCATTTCAATCATTGAATTTTGATCAGGCTTGCGCGAAAGCTACCAAGGACGGCAAAGTTGTACTGGTGGTTATCGAGTCCGCTGAATGCAGCCAGTGTAACACAGTTGCTGAAAAAGGAATTGGTGCTAAAGAGCTGAAAAGAACACTTGCGGACAAGTGTGTGGTGATAAAATCAACAGAACTCCCGGAAGCTTTACAACAAAGAACGATTTATCAATTTCCGGAAAAATTCTTTGGGGTAATCATCACTGATGCAGAAAAGCAAATTTTACAAGTATACTATGGGAGTACTTCCTATTTTATGACTTATCTGGAAATCATTGATAAGGCGCTTGAAGAACGAGAAAATAGTAAGCTGCAATTGTCCAGCCTCAAAACGGCCTACTACCAACAATCAGAATGGAAATACCTGCAACAGCTAATTGAAAAAATTCAATCCCTCAAACTTGAACCTGCTATTCAACTGACAGATGAGCTGATCTTAAAAGTACCACAGGATTCAGCCAAGAGTATCAGCTTCTTACAGTACCTGATGCGCACTGCGCCACTGGTTGGATCTGAGACAGAGAAATATATAAATAAAGACCGCGATATTTATAATATGGCATGGTACAGAATGGATCTGCCTGAACGTGTCAGACTCAACAACAGAATTATTGGCAAATCAATGGATAAGGCCATACGTGATAAAGACCAGCAGTTGGCCTACAGAACAGCTTCTTATGCACAGATGACGCATCAACAGAATTACGAAGAGGGTCAGAAAGCATACTCCAGAAATATCCTTCGCTATTTTAAAGAAGTGAAGGATACAGCTAATTATTTACGCAACTGTTCCAACTATTACGACAGAATCTATCAAACTATTCAAGTAAATACGATAAAAGCAAAAGACTCTGCGAATGAAGAAAGCCAGCTTGCAGAAATGCGTAAAAGAATAAATATGCAACTACCTTCCAATGGAAAGGTTGTTAGAGAAACCTTTACGATGCGTTCTGCCAGCCAGGCTCAATACTATGCCAACTTACTAAACGATGGTGCATGGAATGTTTACCAGATGAGTCGCGAAGACAAATTTCTTAGCAAAGCACTCAGCTGGGCAAAACGTTCTGTCGAATTTTATGAATCGCCGGAGAATATGGACACTTATGCCCGACTCCTATACATAACAGGCAATTCAAAGGAAGCCATTTATTGGATGGAGAAAGCTGTACAAAAGCAGGAGTTGATGCAACTAAACAGTAGCGAGCAGAAAAAAGTATTGGAAAATATGCGCGCAGGTTATACCAGACCTGAAGGGCAAACTATGTAATCAACCACCAGCTTTCTTCGTATTGCTGTATCCTTTCTTCAAGAGCCATTGCAATACCTTATCGCGCTGATCGCCTTGCACCAGTATTTCGCCATCCTTGGCTGAACCACCTGTGCCACAGAAGTTTTTCAACTGCTTGCCCAAGTCTTGCAGGTCATCGTCTGAGCCAATAAAGCCTGTTACAAGCGTAACGGTTTTACCACCACGCATTTTATTGTCGAGTCTGATACGCAATTGTTGTTGCGCAGGTGGTAAGGTCTGCTGTTCTTCGTTGCTTTCAGGTTCAAATTGAAAACTAGGATCGGTACTAAAGACAAATCCATTTTTATCAGAACGATTCTTTTTGCTCATACTATTGTTTTACAGAATAACTGCTTTCAAACTTAAATCAAGGCTCTGCGCCTGGTGAATCAATCCGCCCACACTTACATAATCCACGCCAGCAGCAGCATAAGCTTGAATCGTATCCTTGTTGATACCACCACTGGCTTCTGTTTCCATTTGGCCATCAATCAAATCAACTGCAAGCTTCACTTGCGCAGGTGTGAAATTGTCCAACATAATACGAAAGACTTTGCCTGCACCATGCTCCAGCACCAAAGCCACATCATCCAAAGAGCGGGTTTCCACTTCAATCTTGAGAGATGGTTTCACTCTCTGCACATAATCACTTGCTGCAACAATGGCTTGTGGAATACCCCCAGCATAATCAATGTGGTTATCCTTCAACATAATCATATCATACAAGCCAAAGCGATGGTTGACACCTCCACCAATGCGTACAGCTTCTTTTTCTAATAACCTAAAATTGGGTGTCGTCTTTCGGGTATCTAGTAATTTGGTTTTGTATCCTTTGAGTAAATCAGTATATGATTTGGTGAGCGTAGCAATACCGCTCATGCGTTGCATGCAGTTCAACACCAATCTCTCACACTGTAAAATGGTATGCACTTTAGCAGAAACTTCAAAAGCCACTTCTCCAACTTGCATGGCATCACCATCCTGTTTGAGTGCAGTAAATACACTACTAGGTTCAACGAATTGGAAAATAGTTTCAGCTACTGCAACACCAGCTACAATACCAGCTTGTTTAATACGCAATACAGCTTTACCTGCTTGCTGCGCAGGAATACTACTGAGGGTAGAATGGTCGCCTTCGCCAATATCTTCTTGTAAAGCAGCACGAATGAGTTGATGCAATGCTTCTTGCTGTGTGTGCAACATGGCGCAAAGCTACAGTTTGCGCATAAAAAATCCCCCACGATATCGTGAGGGATGCATTTCATTGGTATTATTTAGGAAATCCGGATGGTAATAATTTGGTGCTTATTATTCTTCACCTTGAGCATCAGGGTGATATTGTAGCCCTTACCGCTGTTCCGCAGCTTACCCGTCATATACATAGTGCTGCCTATCTCCCGATCAGATACTTTATCAAAACCTTTAATGCCCTGTTCGCTGAAAAAAGCTTTTAGGGCCAGACCAGCCTGATTCTTACCCATATTCTTCACTTCGTCCTTATCCAGCAATTTCAAATCAAGAAATTCATCAAAATGTTCTGTTAGTGCAGCTACATCAGCCGACTTCAGCGATTGCACAATAGCATCTACATCCGACTGTGCACTAGCCGATACTTGCATGGTAAAAAAAGCGACCAACAAAACCAATAACTGCTTCATACTTCTTTGTTTCAGGTATTCTACTGCTAAAAATATGCCAAACACAGCTTACCTGCTGCAGGATAAAGTTAAAGCCTGTGTCTCAATGAGAAATGCAGTAATTTCAGGCCATGAAAAAACGTGCAATTCTGATCATTATGGATGGCTGGGGATTAGGCAAAGTGACCTCAGCAGACGCAATCCAACATGCTAAAACACCTTTTGTCAGCAGTTTATACAATCAATACCCGCATACCACTTTAGTTACCTGCGGCGAAGCGGTGGGCTTGCCTGATGGGCAGATGGGCAATAGTGAAGTTGGTCACCTGAATCTGGGTGCCGGTCGTATTGTGTACCAAGAATTACAAAGAATCAATGTGGCGATACGCAGTGGTGAATTGGCTGCGAATCCACAATTATTGGCTGCGATACAATATGCCAAGGATAACCAAAAGCCATTGCACCTAATTGGTTTGGTGAGTGATGGCGGTGTGCACTCGCATATCAATCACTTGAAAGCCATTACCGATATCTGTAAAGCACAAGGCCTTTCTAAAGTTATGATACATGCATTTACCGATGGCCGCGATACGGATCCCAAAAGTGGTTTAGGCTTTCTGCAAGAACTATCAGAACACCTGACACAGAGTGTTGGTGTGATTGCTAGTGTAACCGGCAGATACTATGCAATGGACCGCGACAAGCGTTGGGAAAGAGTAAAACTCGCTTATGATGCTTTGGTAAATGGCATTGGCCAAGCTACAGATGATGTACTTGCCGCTGTAGCTGCATCCTATGCTGCTGATGTAACAGATGAGTTTATCAAACCCATTATCAACACAAAAGCTGGCGATGCGCGTATCCAGAATGGAGATGCTGTACTCTGCTTCAATTTCCGCACAGACCGTTGTAGAGAAATTACGCAGGTGTTGAGTCAGACAGATATGCCGGATCATGGCATGCAAAAATTGCAACTGCACTATACCACTATTACAGAATACGATAAGACTTTCCAAAATGTGCATGTGGTATTCGAAAATGATAACCTCAACAATACCTTGGGCCAAGTCTTAGAAGCGAATGGCAAAAAACAAATCCGCATTGCTGAAACAGAAAAATATCCGCACGTAACATTCTTCTTCAGCGGCGGACGTGAACAGCCTTTTGAAGGTGAGCAACGCATCATGGTACCTTCACCCAAAGTGGCTACCTACGATTTACAACCTGAGATGAGTGCTGCTGGCATCACCGATCAACTCATACCAGAAATTGAAAATGAAACAGCTGATTTTATTTGCTTAAACTATGCCAATGCTGATATGGTTGGCCATACCGGTGTATTCAGCGCAGCCATTAAAGCAGTAGAAACAGTAGATGCTTGTGTGAAACGTGTTGTTACGGCTGCATTGCAACATGGTTATACCATTTTCTTAACAGCAGATCACGGCAATGCAGATTTCATGATCAATGAAGATGGTTCGCCTAACACAGCACATACACTCAACCTTGTTCCATTTTTCGTAATCGACAATGAATGGAAGGGCACTGTGAAACCCGGTAAACTCGGTGATATGGCACCCACCATTTTACACATGATGGAACTGCCAATACCAGCAGAAATGACCGGTTCAATCCTGACTGCATGAACAAAACCGAATTGATATCATTGCTGGAAACCAAGCACGAAGTGTTCATTCAATTAATGGAGGGTTTGTCTGCAGCAGACTTTGAAAAACAAGTTACAGGCAAATGGACACCCGGTCAGCAATTAGAGCATATCCTCAGAAGTGTATCGCCCGTAAGCTTGGCCTTTAGTCTGCCCGGATTCTTGCTGCGCATTTTCTTTGGCAAAGCCAAGAGACCATCGCGTAGCTACGAAGAGCTGGTAGCCAAATACCATGCAGCACTGCAAAAAGGCGGTAAAGCTAGCGGTAGATTTGAGGTAAAAAATCCGGTCCCCATCCAAAACAGAAACAGCTTAATCACTGCATTGAAAAGAACGGTTTTGCAATTGAGCAGGTTAAGCACAGCAAAATCGGAAGCTGCTTTAGACAACTATATTCTACCGCACCCATTATTGGGCAAACTCACCTTGCGCGAAATGCTGTATTTTACAGCATACCATGTGCAGCACCATCAATGTTCTATACAAGATATTGTCTTTACCCAAACTGAAACAACATGAAAGCTATTTTGAAAAAAATCGGTATTGCCCTATTAATCGTATTGGCAGCAATACAATTCATTCGTCCTGAAAAGAATATATCAGCACAGCCATCAGATAAGCATATCAGTAAAATACAGCCTGTACCCGCTGATGTGGAATCAATCCTGAAAAAAGCCTGCTATGATTGCCATAGCAATAACACAGTATATCCTTGGTACAACAATATTCAGCCTGTTGCTTGGTGGTTGAATGACCATGTACAGGATGGTAAAAAGCACTTGAACTTTGATGCGTATACCAGTTATAATCTGCGTCGCCAATTCCATAAAATGGAAGAAGTTGAAGAGCAGGTAAAAGAAGGTGAAATGCCTATGACATCTTATACCTTGATTCACAGCGATGCGAAACTCACAGAAGCAGAAAAGAACACCCTCATCAACTGGAGCATGGCTTTTCGCGATAGCATGAAGGCGCAATACCCTATTGATAGTTTGATCAAGCCGAAGAAATAATTGTCACCCTTCAAACAAATAGTTCGCTTTTGCATCCTCATCATTGCAGCCATACCCGCAATGATGTCTGCACTATTTCTATTCATGCAATGGCAATACAAGCACGAGCGTTGGGAGCAACTAGAACATGCTGCAGCCATTCAAATTGAATTACCTGCAGATGCTATGCACTGGGTGAAACCGGGCAAGGAGATTCGTTATCAAGGACATTATTTTGATGTGTTCAGTTATCAGTCTACACTTTATGGAACTGTTGTATTAACAGGCATTTATGACGACACAGAAGATGCTTTGGAAAAACAGTTTCATCAACAAACCAACCAACAAACGCAAAAAAGAAGCGGACAACTAACTCAATTCCTCCAACAGCTCTTATTCATAGACAATCAAACTTCTTGGAGAAATGAGCTACTAGATCAACTAGCCAAGCAAACGCCTACATTGATTCAATCCATATTACCCGTCATTTTTTTGACTGTATCTACCCCTCCTCCCGATTGGATGATCTAATACAATCAGTATTGATTATTTCATCATCCAAAACAAGAAACTATGAATCGATTATGGTTCTATGGTTTCCTGTTCAGCTTTGGCATATCCGCAGTGCAAGCGCAGAAAGATACCATGCCTCAGCAAGAACTAGAAGCCGTAACCGTTTATTATAATCGTTGGGAAAGGCAAGTCAATGAAGTACCCAACAGAATAGCCAAGATTAACCTGAAACAATTACGTCTGCAAAATCCGCAGACAATGGCAGATGCATTAGGTGCTTCAGGAGAAGTATTTATTCAAAAGAGCCAGATGGGTGGTGGTAGCCCGATGATCCGTGGCTTTGCAACCAATAGAGTATTGATAGTAGTAGATGGCGTACGCATGAACAATGCTATTTACCGAAGTGGCAATATTCAAAATGTGATTTCATTTGACCCACTTGCATTGGAAGATGCTGAAGTCATTTTTGGTCCGGGTTCTCTGATGTATGGCAGCGATGCCATTGGCGGTGTGATGGATTTCCATACACTGAGTCCCAAGCTGGCCAACAATAATACTTTGGTACAAGGCAGTACTTTTACACGCTACGCATCTGCCAATGGCGAAAGAACCATTCATGCTGATGCCAATTTGGGTGGAGAAAAACTCGCCTGGCTCGTAAGCTTTACCAATAGCCGTTTTGGTGATTTGCGCATGGGCCGTTTTGGCGGACCGGATAGCTATTTGCGCAGACAATATGTGGAGCGTATCAATGGTGTTGACCAAATCATCAACAACGGAGATCCCTTACTCCAAAAGCAAAGTGGCTATCAACAACAAAACTTCATGACCAAGCTTCGTTGGAAACCCGGTACTAACTGGGATATTGAATACGGTTTCCATTATTCAGGCACAGGCAATGTGCCACGTTATGATCGTTTGATAGAATACGCAGGTACCAATCTTCGTTTTGCGGAATGGTATTATGGACCACAGTTATGGAAAATGCATAACCTACAGATCAAACACAAACAAAACAAAGGTTGGTACAATGAAGTAAGACTGATTATTGCGCAACAAGATTATGAAGAAAGCAGAAACGATAGAAGAAGGGGCAACAATGGTTTGCGCAATCAAACAGAAACGGTTGGGGTTTGGTCGGCTAATCTAGATTTCACCAAAACCTTTTCAGAAAAAGCAGAGCTCTATTATGGTGCTGAATGGATTAAGAATGAAGTGGGCTCATTTGCTGCAACAAGAAATATTGTTTCCGGACTTGTTACGCCAACCGCTACTCGTTATCCCAACGGTTCCAACTGGAGTTCAATCGCAGCATATATCAGCTATCGAAAAGAACTGAAACAGGGATTGAATATCACGACTGGTTTACGCTATAACCAAAATAAGATTCAAGCCAATTTTGATACTAGTTTCTTCAAATTTCCATTCACCAAAACAAGCTTGAACAAAGGCAGTCTTACTGGTAACGCAGGTGTGGTGTACAAAGCATCCAACAGATGGCAGTTCAGTTTACTTGCATCAACCGGTTTTCGCATGCCCAATATTGATGATATCGGCAAAGTGTTCGAATCCGCGCCGGGCATAGTAGTAGTACCCAATCCTGCACTACAATCAGAATATGCATGGAATATAGAATTGGGCACACGCTATCAAGTTGATGAGCGCATCAATGCTTTTGCGAATGTCTTTTACACTTTCTTGGATAACGCACTTACCAGAAGAGCATTTCAATTCAATGGTCAAGACTCTATTCTATTCGATGGCATTAAGAGCAAGGTAGAAGCCATACAGAATGTTGCACAAGCAAGAGTATGGGGCCTACAATTAGGTTGGGAGTGGATGCTGAGCAAAGCCTTACGCTGGCAAACCAGACTCAACTGGATCAAGGGCAGAGAAACAGATGATACAAGAGATATCCAAGTTCCATTAAGGCATGCACCACCTTTCTATGGCAGTACAGCATTGCAATACCAACACAAAAAATGGATGGTTGAGCTGAATGCACAATACAATAGTACTATCAGTAATGCAGAGTTGGCACCAAGCGAACAAGCTAAGCCAGCTATTTATGCAACCGATGCCAATGGAAAACCGTTTAGCCCATCTTGGTATACGCTCAATCTAAAAACCACTTATCAGGTGAGTGAAAAAATCACTGCCAATATTGGTTGGGAGAATATGACCGATCAACGCTATCGCCCCTACTCCAGCGGTATTGTAGCACCAGGCAGCAATCTAATCCTGAGTGTGCGCGTTAATTTCTAAGCTTCCGCTTAGCCAACAAAGCCTCGGCCTATTGTCGGGGCTTTGTTGTTTCTTTGCAGCATGCGTATTCATGAAGCAACATACCTAGTGTCTAGTCCGAGTTTCGACAAATGCCCCAAAGCCGATTTGCCGGAGTTTGCTTTTATCGGCAGAAGTAATGTAGGTAAGTCTTCATTGATTAATATGCTGTGCAGTCAGCAACACTTGGCCAAAACATCGGCTAATCCCGGTAAAACACAACTCATCAACCACTTTGTGGTAACAGGGGCCAATGCAAAAAATGTAAAAACCAAATGGTACTTGGTGGATTTACCCGGTTATGGTTATGCGAAGATTGCACAGAGCACACGCAGAAGGTGGGAGCAGATGATCGAGAATTACTTGCGCAAGCGCGAGAACCTCGTGAATGTTTTTGTGCTGATTGATGTACGCCACAAACCACAAAAAATTGATCTGGCTTTCATCAATCAATTGGGCGATTGGCAGATTCCTTTCACCCTCATCTTTACCAAAGCGGATAAAGAAAAACCCGGTGCGGTGAAAAACAATGTGCAGGCATTTTTAGATGCGATGCGTGAAACTTGGCAATTCTTACCAAGGCATTTTGTAACCAGTGCCGTTGAAAAAATGGGCAGAGAAGAGATTCTCTCTTTTATCGAGAGTTGTAATCAGGAAATATTGGGGGAGACAAAGCCCTAAGCCGTATCAACCGGCTATCAGCAAAGTAATTAGCTTCAGCAAATCAGTTCACTACCTTATCCGCGCAGCAACTGCTCGCAAAAGCTTCCGGCTTGGCCTTGAAGGCAAAGCCCATACCTAGGATGTAGCCCATGGCTTCCTTGAGTGCATCATTGCTTTTGAAATGCGGATTGGTATTGATGTCTGCATGCACTTCCATATCCACTTTGTGAGCAATAAAAAGGTCGCATAATTCATATGCAACCTCAATACTTTTCGCCACTTCTACCAGCATCCTTTCTTTGATGTGGTACTGTTGCCGTGTTTTGTCGTTGTGGATGTACATGAATCCGCCGTTGTGTTCGCGCAGAAAAACAATCACTGTGGCAAATTCTGTTTCCGCGCCTTTTACTTGGCTGTCGGTACCGATGCAGACTTTGAGCTTAACGCCCTTTTCGGTTTCTTTTTTGATGGCTTCTTCTACTGCCTGCTTAATGGGCAGTTGAATGGTTTCGCCATTGAATTTTCTCCAACGCATACATGATTGGGTTTACTGAATGTACACCCGAAACCATATATACCCCATGATCTTATTATTAACAGGGGGTGGAAAAGCCTAGCGGTAGAGATCGAGCAATCCCTCTGGAAGTTCCACATGTACTTCCTTGCGCTTTCTGTCAATTTTAAGCAGACTTTCTTCGTGCAGAGGAATCAATGCTTCGTTACCGTTAAAATCAACTTCCAATAAAACCTGGTGGGGTTGTTCGTTGACGCCGGTTACAGGACCGATGTTTTCGCCATCAGCGATAACACTGAAACCAATCAAAGCCAGCGGCGATTGGGCTGCTGCTAGTTTGCGGAAATCGGCTTCCAGCAGCCATACTTTTTTCTGCACCAAAGCATGTGCAGCTTCTCTGGAGTTGAGACCTTCCAGCTTTACGACGATTTCATCCTCGGTGCGGCCCTTGCTGTGTTCTACGAAATAAGGCAGGTAGGATCCTTTGAGGTTTTCTACGAAAACGGCTTCCACGTTTTTCAAGGGTGTTTTCTTACCCAATACGTGTTGCAGGATGAGTTCTCCCTGCACACCAAATGTGGCTACCAGTTTACCGATATGAATGTATTCGTTCATTGTTTCACCCAAATTTTGCTTTGCAAAATTTGCCTCCGGCTGACGCAAAATGTTTGTACATTTTGGTCAGGGTTAACCCCGACAAAGCCATTTGGCTTTCGTCGGCCCTGCGGGCAGGTTTTGCAGCTTTACAGCAAAACCTGGGTTAAAAGAAAAATCCCATCCCGGTTGATCGGGACGGGATTTGCAGGGAATTTGTATGCATTAAGCTTCAGCTTCGCCTTCTGCAGGTGCAGCTTCAGCAGGTGCTTCAACTTTTCTCACAACAGGCTGTGCTTTGCGGGCATTTCTAGCCTTTCTGTGATCATCTGTTCTGCGCTTGATATTGGCTTCATGCTCTTCGTGCCACTTCTGGAATTTCACCATAGCAGTAGCTTCGTCGAACAGACCCAATTTTACACCGCGCAACAGGTGCTTGAGGAACAATACTCCCTTGAAAGAGAGAATACGGCGAACTGTATCCGTGGGTTGCGCACCCTTGTGTAACCAATCAAGCGCCTTCTGGCGATCGAGTTGAATGGTTGCAGGAACAGTCAGCGGGTTGTAAGTACCAATCTTTTGGATGAACTTACCATCTCTTGGTGCACGAGCGTCAGCAACTACGATGAAGTAGAAGGGGCGCTTTTTACTGCCGTGTCTTTGCAGTCTCATTTTTACGGCCATTGTAAATAGAAATTTTAACGGCGTTAGGAAATAGGGTTTTAAAAATATGGACGGCAAATGTAAACCGATACCCCCAATTTTCCAAAGCCGGCCGTGATGAAAGGCCTAAAACCCTGATTTTCAGCAGAAAATTAACATTCGCGGCAAGACTTATAGCCAAAAAGCTACTCCTCCCCGAACTACTTTTCTATTTCTTAGCGCTACTTACTTTTTTTCTTTTGAATATCGCGGGCTCGGGCATCAGGTATTCTGTGATACTCAAAGTTGTCTTATTGACACCGTTGATCTCAAAGCAAGTGACTTCTTTTGTTGCAAGATTTTTTAGCTCTAAGAAGCTGATCAACCGATCATGTTTATCAACTTTTGAAAGCCTGCCGCAATAGGAATCAGCAGGAGTTATCTTGTATAGATATTTCGCCTCCAGTTTTTTGGCTAAATACTCTTTACAAATAGTATCGTTTTCAAATACCCAACTCAAATCGTTTTCAGCAGACACCCATGTGCCAAGTATCAATTGCTTTTCAAGTTGAATTGTCTGACTATAGCCTTTACTAAACGACAAATTCAAAAGCAAGAGGTAAAGAATAATGATGCTGTTTCTCATAAACAGATTTTCGCTTAAGAATGATTTCTTACCGCTTCCCCATCAATCCACCCATACCCGGCATACCGCGCATCGGCATATTGTTCATCATCTTCATCATCTGCTTCATCTGCTCAAACTGCTTCATGAACGCATTCACTTCCTGCAGATCCTTACCACTGCCTTTTGCAATACGCACGCGACGCTGTGGCGTAATGATGTCCGGATTCGCACGCTCTTCCGGTGTCATGGATTTGATCATTGCTTCAATGCCTTTGAATGCATCATCGCTGATGTCTACATCCTTAATGGCTTTGCCCACACCGGGTATCATGCCCATCAAATCTTTCAGGTTACCCATTTTCTTGATCTGCTGTAACTGATCCAGAAAATCCTGAAAATCGAATTGGTTCTTGCGAATTTTTTTCTCCAGCTTCTTGGCCTGCTCTTCATCAAACTGCGCCTGTGCTTTCTCTACGAGTGAAGCAATATCACCCATACCCAGAATACGCTGGGCCATACGATCCGGATGGAATACATCCAGTGTATCCATCTTCTCGCCACTGCTCACAAACTTGATGGGCTTGTTGACGGTGTACTGAATAGACAGGGCCGCACCACCACGGGTATCACCATCTAATTTGGTTAAGACCACGCCGTTGAAATCGAGTCTATCATTGAATGCTTTCGCCGTGTTCACCGCATCCTGACCCGTCATAGAATCCACCACAAACAAAATCTCAGTTGGATTCACCGCGGCCTTGATATTGGCCACTTCGGTCATCATCACTTCATCTACAGCCAAACGACCAGCCGTATCGATGATGACCACATTTTTATTTTTTGCTTTGGCTTCCTTGATCGCATTCTGCGCAATGGCTACTGCATCTTTGTTCTCGCGCTCTGCGTAAATGTCTACGCCTATTTGTCCCGCCAACACGGTTAACTGATCAATGGCCGCAGGACGATAAATATCTGCCGCAACCACCAAGGGCGATTTACCCTTTTGTGTTTTCAGGTAATTGGCCAACTTACCGGTAAACGTGGTTTTACCACTACCCTGCAAACCTGCAATCAAGATTACCGCAGGGTTACCGCTGATGCTGAAATCAGCCGCTGTACCACCCATGAGCTCCGTTAACTCATCCTGTACAATCTTCACCATCAACTGGCCGGGGCTCACAGAAGTGATTACTTTTTCACCCAGTGCTTTGTCCTTCACCTTATCGGTGAATTCCTTGGCAATCTTATAGTTTACGTCGGCATCCACCAATGCGCGGCGAATGTCTTTTACGGTATTGGCAATATTGAGGTCGGTAATTCTGGCTTCTCCCTTCAGGTGCTTAAACGCCGATTCGAGCCTTTCAGACAGATTTTGAAACATAGGTTTTGCAGTTTTCCGCGAAAAAAAAGTGAACCTGAGGTTCACTTAAGAGAGGCAAATATAGTTGATGGAGTTCGATCAAAAGAAAACCCGAAGGGGATAAAGACCAGCTGGGGTAGCTTCCACAGGATATATATTGGACCTTCGGGGATGTAGCAGTGGTTTTTCTAGGATATACTGCCACGCTTTCATTGGATATTGGAAAATAAACGTACAACAGAATCTGCAGGGTAATGCCGAGTTTATTGTGTTTTAATGGAAATTTAAGGCAAATTGGCCCTGAGCGCAGGCACAAAGCCGCAATAAACCTGATGCTCGTTGAAGACAGCCATAAATGCTTGCTCATGGTTCATTGGCCCCTTGCTTCTTTTTCAAGTTACTGATTATCAGGTGCCATTTAAAAGGCACCAGCCCCCTTCACATATCTGTCTAAAAAACATTTGGCTGCTATGGATTAATTCATATAATTGCAGCCCCTGCATTGCAGGAAAATCAAATTTTCGAATGAGTAAGAGGCAGTTATTTACATTAGAGTTTCCGGTACGTTGTTCTCCCGCTATTTTGTACGAGTTCCTGAGTACGCCAGCCGGCTTGCAGGAATGGTTTGCAGATAAGGTTGATGAGTGGGAAGGCGTTTACAGCTTTTCATGGAATGGCGGCAAGCCCGATAAGGCCGAATTGCTAGATCTGGAACAGGATAAGTTTGTTCGTTTCCGTTGGTTACATACCGATAAGCACGAATATTTTGAGTTTCGTATCGAGAAAACAGAAATCTCTAATCAAACCATTTTGATAGTAAAGGATTTTGCTGAGAAGAACGAAATCAAAGACCAGAGCCAATTATGGGAATACCAGATCAAGGAGCTTTTCCATCGCTTAGGCAGTTAAGACCTGATTGAAGTACTGATACTGATTGATCAAAAATGATTCGATACGATCCCACTCACAGAGTGGGATTTTTGTTGCAATACGGAGATAACCACGCTCCTGCCAAACGACTGCCGGTACTTGCTGGATGGGCTGAAAATCAGGATGCGTGAGATCATTGTTCCATTCATCTTGTCCCATATCAAATAAAGTTCCTTCAGCCCAAGCGCATGCCTGCAATGTGGCGCGGTATTTTTCCAGATAATCACCTTTTAGGTGCAAGACCATACTGAGATCATGCCCCCACCAGAAAAAACAGCGAATGGCCAGCACATGCTGGTTGCTAAACAGTCTTGGATAATCCAACATCACCCAAGGCAGTTCTTGATACTGTTCTCCCTTGGATATTTTCGGACCGATGGCCTCCACTTCAGGCAAGTTATTCAACAAACCATTTGCCAAACTAGATTGTGCCGCCGCACTCACTTCACCAAAGAGCTGCATCACTTTCTGGATAATGCGGTTCTTTGTTAAAATCAGTTCCGCGTTGGTTACCATTTCCAGTTCCGTATGGGAAAGCATTACATTTGCCATGCATCAAATATCCGCACAAGCAGGCAGGTGATCAAAAAACTGGACATACTCATTATTCGCTCGTTCCTTGGCCCCTTTGTGGCCACATTTATTATCTCGCTTTTCGTGCTCATCATGCAGTTTTTCTGGCTCTATATTGATGATCTAGTAGGTAAGGGACTTGATCTATTTACGCTGGCCAAGTTAACCGGCCTCGTAGCCATCGGCTGGATACCACTGGCTTTACCTCTCGCCTTGCTCTTATCTTCTATCATGACTTTCGGTAATCTGGGCGAAACATTCGAGATTGTTGCGATCAAATCCGCCGGTATTTCGCTGGCGCGATTCATGCGCCCACTCTTATTAGTTACTGCCGTACTGAGTGGATTGGCTTTCCTTTTCTCCAACAATATCATACCGGTTGCTCAGCTGAAACTGGCTTCACTTAAATACGATATCATCGTTTCCAAACCTGCATTTGAAATTAAAGAAGGTGTTTTCTTCGATAAGATTGAAGGCTTTGTCATCAAGATTGGGAAGAAAGAGAAAAACGACAGCATCATCCACAACGTGGTGATCTATGAACGTAACTATCAGCTGCAAGACAATATGATTGTAGCCAATGATGGTGTAATGCGCGTAACACCGGATAAAAAATTCTTAGAGTTCACCTTAAAGAATGGCTGGCGCTATGAGGAAAGAGGTCCGCGTATCAGCACCAATACAGAGTATATCCGCATGGGCTTTAAAGAATATAAAAAAGTACTCGACCTGCGCAGCTTTAAGATGAGCAAAACAGAGGATAGTGCTTTTAGATACGATCCAAAAATGTTGAGTATCCGACAGCTCAATCACTCTATCGATTCATTGGTGAAAGGTGATAGCGTATATCGCAAACGTGCTACAGCTGATCTACAACCTTATCTTACTTTCATTCGCTTCCGCGATTCAGTTTGGACATCTGCAGATTCACTCAAACAATTCAAAGCCATTGGCAAAGCAGGCTTTGCAGGTTCCATCCCCGACTCAATTAAGCAACGTGTGATAGAGAGAGCGCACACCCAATTGGTTAGCGCACAAACCGCGGTTAAAAATCTGGTAACAGATTATAAGTTCAAATCGGCAGGCGTGCGTTTGCATGAAATTGAATGGCATAGAAAATTCACTTTGTCTGCGGCCTGTATTGTACTGTTCTTAATTGGTGCACCGCTGGGTGCGATTATTCGCAAAGGCGGATTAGGCACACCACTGGTATTCGCTATCATCTTCTTCGTTCTGTTTCACTTAATGAATACAGTTGGTGAGAAGATTGTAAAAGAATCTGTCACCACCGCTTTCGCAGGCATGTGGTTATCAACTGCTGTGTTGATTCCAATTGGTTTCTTCCTGACGTATAAAGCCATGCGCGACTCACAGCTATTCAACAAAGAGTTCTACTACCGCTTCTTCGCCCAAGTGAAAAAGATATTTACTAACTTGAATAAGACAGGCAAACAAAAGCCTGATGATTATGGCCAACCAGCTTAGCAGAAGATCCTTCATCAGCAATACCGGCAAAGCTGCCGCAGCCATTGGTTTAAGTGCAACAGTATTACCAGCTTTTGCTGTAAATACGCCTGCTGCATTTGGTTATGCGCAAGCACCACTACCCTATAGCTATAATGCGCTAGAGCCGGTGATTGATGCAATGACGATGGAGATTCACTACACCAAACACGCAGCTGCCTATACCAAAAATCTGGCTGATGCCTGCGTTGCAGAAAAAGTGAACACCAACGCTGTGGCTTTGGAACAACTGCTGGGCAATATTTCTACATACTCAGCCAAGATGCGCAACAACGGTGGCGGCCATTATAACCACGAACTGTTTTGGCAATGTATGCAGCCGGGCGCCAATAGTAAGCCAAGTGGTAAACTGGCAAATGCGATCGATAGCAGCTTTGGTTCTTTCGACGCATTCAAAACACAGTTCAGTGATGCTGCTAAGAACCGCTTCGGTAGTGGCTGGGCTTGGCTGGTGTTGAATAATGACAAAAAACTCGTCATAGGTTCTACACCCAATCAGGACAATCCTTTGATGGATGTAAGTGAACTCAAAGGTTTACCACTACTGGGATTGGATGTATGGGAGCATGCTTATTATTTGAAATATCAGAATAAGCGTGCCGACTACGTAACCAACTGGTGGAATGTGGTGAACTGGAATTTTGTGCAGCAGCGCTTTGAAGCAGCTATTTAATTTCCTGAATCGATAATCTTTACCTAATACACCGCAAAGGGGTTTACTACCTTTGCACAAACTTTTTGTATGCAAACAACTGTAAAATGGGTAGAAGCCCTCGCTTTTGATGCTGTTGCAGACAGCGGACATATTGCACGATTGGATACCACTGTTGAAGGTGGTGGTTTGAATAGCGGCATGAGTCCCAAACGCATGTTACTAGCATCAGTCTGTGGCTGTACTGGTATTGATGTAGTAGAAATGCTGCAAAAGATGCGGGTTATTTTCAGCAAGCTGGAAATTCACGCAGAAGCAGAACAAACAGAAGAAGTACCCAAAGTATTTACGCATATCAATCTTACTTACCGCATCAACGCAGCACCGGAAGATTTGGATAAAGTAAAACGCGCGGTGGAACTCTCTCAGGAAAAATATTGCGGCGTAAGCATCATGATCAAAAAGCATTGTCCGGTTAACTATACCATTGAACTCATCTAAGATGAAAGGCAAATTATTGTATGTGTACGATGCGCTCTGCGGCTGGTGCTATGGGTTTGGTCCGGTAATGCGACAGATCGCAGATACTTATGCAGACAAGTTTACTGTAGAAGTCATTAGCGGGGGCATGGTAACAGGTGCCAGAGAAGGCATCATGGATGAACAGATGGCTAACTATATTCTGCAGGCTATTCCCAGACTCGAAGAATATACGGGCGTAACCATTAGTGAAGCATACAAAGAAAAATTACGCAGTGGCGGATTGTATCAATCTTCTGTAAAGCCCTCTATCGCACTGAGTGTATTTAAATCTTATTTCCCTGAACAATCATTGGCATTTGCATCAGCCATACAACATGCACAATTTGCAGAAGCCAAGGATTTACAAGATGATCAAACTTATTTGAATATCCTACAAGCCTATCCATCATTAGACAGCACCGCATTTCTACAACAAATGCAAAGCGAAGAACAACGCTATGCAGCAGAGCAGGATTTTCAATATGCAGCAGCCATGGGCATTACAGGCTATCCGGCATTGGTTGCATTGGTTGATGAAAAATATTATCTCTTGAGCAGAGGTTTTCAACTTTTTGATTCATTGAATCAAACCATGCAAAAGTTTCTGCAGTCATTGGCACAGGCATAACAAAGCTGTACATTTACAGAAACAAGCCCTTTGGAAACAGCCAAACAAAATTTTCGCGTACAGCTCTGGATATCCATCCTAAGTGTAGTATTGCTGGCTGGTAAACTTGTCGCTTACTTCTTTACACACTCTTTATCCATTCTGACTGATGCTTTAGAAAGCATTGTGAATGTATTGGCGGGTGTGATTGGTTTATACAGTTTATATATCGCGGCGAAGCCGCGCGACAAAGAACATCCTTATGGCCACGGTAAAGCAGAATTTATCTCTGCAGCGGTTGAAGGCACATTGATTGTTTTAGCAGGCGTATTGATTATGTATGAAACAGTGCGCAGTGTGCTCGATGATGCACAAGTACACAAACTAGACACAGGCTTGATTTTGGTAGGCATCACAGCATTACTGAACTATATCGCAGGCACTATATGCATCCGCATTGGTAAGAAAAATCAATCACTAGCACTACAGGCCAGTGGCAAACATTTACAAACAGATACCTATTCCACACTGGCCATTATTCTTGGTCTATTGCTCATGTTATTTACCGGTTTGACCTGGATTGATAAAGCACTTGCTGCAGTGATGAGTATCTATATCATGTACAATGGCTATCAGATTGTACGTGCTTCCTTGGCTGGTATTATGGACGAAGCAGATATGGCTTTATTACAAAGATTTGTGGATGTACTCAACGCCAACCGTCAGGAAAACTGGGTTGACCTGCATAACCTGCGCGTGATTAAATACGGAGTTACCTTACATATCGATTGCCACCTCACGGTTCCCTGGTACATGAATATTCATGAAGCACACAAGGAAATTGATCAGTTGGGTGCCATTATTAGACAAGAGTTTGGTGATGCCATTGAGCTTTTTGTCCATACCGATGGCTGCCTACCATTCAGTTGCCGCATTTGCAGCAAAACTCAGTGCGAAAAACGCCTGCACCCCAAAGAGGAAACCGTTCGTTGGGACCTCAATAACCTACTGTCCAATGCCAAACACCAGAGCAGCCGCGAATTGGCTGCCAAAGCATAAATATGCGGGTAAACGGCAATAACTGACTAATTTCGTAGCCGATTTTAAAATACCTATTATGGAAGCTTGGAAGCAATATCAGGAAGCCAATAAAGACCGTTTTTTGGAAGAACTGCTGGATTTATTAAGAATACCCAGCGTAAGTGCAAGAAGTGAGCATAAAGCAGATATGATTCGTTGTGCAGAAGCAGTAGAAACACACCTAAAAAAAGCAGGTGCGGATATCACAAAAATTTATCCAACACCCGGACATCCAATTGTCTATGGCGAGAAAAATGTTGATCCTGCCAAACCAACTGTACTAGTGTACGGACACTACGATGTTCAGCCACCCGATCCACTAGAGCTCTGGCATAGCGGCCCGTTTGAGCCAGTAATCAAAGACGGTAAAATCTATGCACGTGGTGCCTGTGATGATAAGGGTCAATTCTTCATGCACGTGAAAGCATTGGAGGTGATGAACAATAGCGGCACGCTTCCTTGCAACATCAAATTCTTGATTGAGGGTGAAGAAGAAGTAGGCAGCCCCAACCTCGCAACTTTTGTACAACAGAATAAAGATTTATTAAAAGCAGATGTCATCCTCATCAGTGATACATCTATGCTGAGCATGGACACACCTTCGATTGATGTAGGTGTTCGCGGCTTAAGTTATATAGAAGTAGAAGTAACTGGCCCTAATCGCGATTTACATAGTGGCGTATATGGTGGTGCCGTAGCAAACCCAATTACAATTCTGGCGAAGATGATTGCATCATGCCACGATGAAAATAATCACATCACCATTCCAGGATTTTATGATGATGTAGTAGAAGCCACACCTGCAGAAAGAGCGAAAATGGCACAAGCTCCTTTTGATGAAGCTGCTTATAAACAAGACTTAGGCGTTACTGAACTGTGGGGTGAAAAAGGTTATACAACCAATGAAAGAACAGGTATTCGTCCAACATTAGAGTTGAATGGTATCTGGGGCGGTTATACCGGTGAAGGCGCCAAGACGGTATTGCCATCAAAAGCATTTGCAAAAATCTCAGCGCGTTTGGTACCAAATCAATCTTCAACGAAGATTACAGAGAAGCTACTCAACTATTTCAAGAGCATCGCACCGGCAGGTGTTACCGTTAAAGCAGCAGAACATCATGGTGGCGAACCCTACATGACGCCAATTGATTCGAAAGAATATCAGGCTGCGGCGAAAGCCATTCACACCACATTTGGCAAAGAGCCTATTCCTGTTCGTGGTGGTGGTAGTATTCCCATCTGTGCTTTGTTTGAAAAAGAGCTGGGCTTGAAGATTGTATTCATGGGCTTTGGCTTAGACAGCGATAATCTTCATAGTCCGAACGAGAAATACGATCTGTTCAATTTCTACAAAGGCATTGAAACCATTCCTTATTTCCATCAGTACTACGCGAATAAATAATCATGACTGAGGCGAAAGAGAAGTTGCGATTGGATAAATACTTATGGTCGATACGCCTGTTCAAAACACGTTCACAGGCTGCAGAAGCCTGTGAAAAGGGCAAGGTGAAGTTTCAAGGAGCAGCTGCCAAAGCAGCGAAAACAGTGCATATTGGCGATGAGTATGAAGTGAAGACAGAAGCCAAGCGTTGGGTGATTAAAGTAACAGGCTTATTGGATCATCGTGTGCAGTATAGCGAGGCAATACAGCACTATCTTGATTTAACGCCTGCTGAGGAAATAGAACGCATGAAAGTAGTAGCGGCATCTTTCCACACAGGAAAACGGTTGAGTAAAATTGGCCGACCTACCAAAAGAGAAAGAAGAGATTTGGATGATTTTTTGGAAAACTAATCATATGAAACGAGCAATATTATTCACCTTATTTATCGCTTCATTTGCTATAGCACAAGCACAGCAACCAGTTGATACGGCGAATATTTATTACGGAAAACCAACAACATTTGCCGAATTCAAAGGAGGCCTGAATGGGTGGCTTAGGTTTCTTGAACAAAACCTAGATAGAGACTTACTTGATAGAAACGGAGCACCACAAGGTAAGTATACTGTACAATTAGAATTTGTACTGTCAGAGAAGGGAGAAATATTGTTCATCAAATCAGACACAGATCCAGGCTATGGTACGAGGGAAGAAGCTATTAGGGTAATCTGGAAATCTAGCAAAAACTGGATTCCAGCTAAATTGAATGGCACTCCTATCCGAACTTGGTGCAAGCAAAGTATTACACTCGCTCAGAACTTTTAATTCCTGCAAATGACCATCGACATCATCAGCGTATTACCTGAATTACTAGAAAGTCCACTCTCGCACAGCATCATGAAACGTGCGCAGGACAAGGGCTTGCTGGAAGTAAGGGTACACCATCTGCGCAAATGGGCAGTGAATGCTTATGGGCAGATTGATGATTACCAATATGGTGGCGGTGCCGGTATGGTGATGATGTGCGAACCACTCGCCAAAGCCATAGACGAATTGCAAGCACAATATGGCCAATACGATGCCATCATTTACATGACACCAGATGGCGAACGTTTTGAACAAAGAACAGCCAATCGTTTATCGCTGAAAGAAAAACTCCTCATCATCTGCGGTCATTACAAAGGCATTGATGAGCGTATCCGTCAGCAATATGTAACCATGGAGATTTCCATTGGTGATTATGTATTGAGTGGCGGTGAACTAGCTGCGGCAGTGGTTGTGGATGCCATTGGGCGTTTATTACCAGGTGTATTGAATGATGAAACCTCTGCCCTTTTCGATTCATTTCAAGATCAATTATTGGCACCTCCCGTCTATACAAGGCCAGTTGACTTCCGCGGCATGCTAGTACCCGACGTATTGCTAAGTGGTGATCCTAAGAAAGTGGCCGACTGGCGTTATGAGCAAGCTATAGAGAGAACCAAGACCAGAAGACCCGATTTGCTCAGTGGCGAATAAAAAAATAGGGCTATCTTAGCTGCTATACCTCCCCGGTAAAGCAAACCCTTAACACACTGTGCGCAACCAACTAAGCTTACTGATTTTACAGCTGCTGTTCTGTACATCAACTTTTGCTCAGCAAAGGGATGGTATCACTTTTCAGAAAGATTATCAGCTACCTATTCAAAAGACTACTGCACTCATTAAAATTGATGGGGAGGCAAATGAAACTTTCTGGCAAACTGCTGTAACAACCACTCCCTTCTGGATGAAATTTCCTACCGATGAAGGTAAACCCAGACGCAAAACGGAAGTACGTGCAGCTTACGATGATCGATTCATCTATTTCGCAGTAACTGCCTATGATTCCGGCAAAGCATTTATTACCAGCCTGAAAAGAGATGTAGGTCACGATGGCAACGATGGCTTTGGGATTGTGCTGGATCCGGTGAATCAAAGAACCAATGGCTATTTTTTTGTGGTCAACGCATTCAATACACAATCTGAATCACTGATTAATACCAATAGCGATCTAGACCCAAGCTGGGACAACAAATGGTATTCCGCAACCAAACAACATACAGACAAATGGACAGCTGAAATTGCTATTCCGTTTAAATCGCTACGCTATACTGCAGACAAAAAGACCTGGGGCATCAACTTCGTACGAATTGACACCAAGAGTAACGAGTATTCTGTGTGGACGCATGTACCCGTGAATTTTCGTTCCTATGATATTGGTTATACCGGCGCATTGGTTTGGGATGCTTTGCCACCACAATCCAAAAGCAATACTGTATTCATTCCATACACAACGGGTGGCATCAACAGTGATCCGGAAAATAATCAATCTGCCAAAGGCGAATTCAACGCAGGCTTTGATGCTAAAGTAGCGTTGAACTCTTCCTTGAATCTAGACATTACGGTTAATCCAGATTTCTCGCAGATTGAAGTAGACAGACAAGTAACCAATCTTACACGTTTCAACATCTTCTTTCCCGAGCGCCGTAATTTCTTCTTAGAAAATGCTGATCTCTATTCTGAATATGGGATTCCACTTATCAGACCATTTTATTCTAGACGGATTGGTTTAGACAAATTCGGCAACAGAATTCCTATACTAGGTGGTGTTCGCCTAACGGGCAATCTCAACAAACGCACGCGTATAGGCGTGATGAATATGCAAACAGGTAGAAAGGGGGAATATGCACCTGAGAACTACTCTGCTGTTTCAGTAAAGCATCAAGTATTCAAGCGTTCTAGCTTTAACACCTACTTCCTAAATCGTCAGTCATTCATGACAGCTGATGAACGAAAGCAACAACCGCTGGATGAGTATGGCAGAAATCTTGGCGGCGAATTCAACTACTCAGATATCAAAGGTAAATGGAATGCTTGGTCTGCTTATCACAAAAGTTATAAGCCTGGTGTTAAGGGTGATGACTTATTCACCGACTTTGGCGGTTTCTACAACGGTAGAAACCTAAGTATCATGACAGGCTATTCAACTGTTGGTACCAATTACTATGCAGACATGGGTTTTATTCAAAGGGTTGAAAACTACGATGCCTTACAAGATTCAATCATCAGACTTGGATTTAAGCAGTTGTATAATGAAGTTAGCTACCGCATTTTCCCAAAAAAGACCATTCTCAATCAACACAGCATTGCACTAAGCCATTTATTAATCAATAACCCCAACAATAGTTTTAACGAGCGAAATATTAACCTGCGTTACAATATGCAGTTTAGAAACACCTCTAACCTATTCATGCGTGGCGGTGTGAATGAAGTAGACCTATTATTTCCTACCAGCTTTACTGGTGCTACACCTATTCCAAAAGGATATTATCAATACAAAGACTTTTTTGTAGAATATGAGTCGGATTTTAGAAAAACATTCAGTTTCCGCGTAGGTGCAGGTGGTGGTGAGTTTTATAATGGTACCAGCAAGCAGGTAAGCGCTATGATTAATTACCGTAATCAGCCACACCTGAATATTGCTTTACAGGCAGATTATTATGATTTACGATTCCCAGGCATTTACGGAAAAACAGAACTACTCTTGATTGCCCCACGGGTGGAAATCAATTTTACCACAAGCATTTTCTGGACAACATTCTTGCAATACAATACACAGAACAACAACTTCAACATCAATAGCCGCTTTCAATGGCGTTACAAACCCATGAGTGATTTCTTTCTGGTGTATACAGATAACTATCTCACAACACCCATTCTTAAGAACAGGAACCGGGCCATCGTTTTCAAACTGAATTACTGGCTGAATTTGTAGTTAGAATAGAGATTTCCGTAAATTCAGGTTAAATCAATCGACATGCGTATTTGTTTAACGCTATCAGGAATCCTCTTTTTGGGACTGCTGTCCAATGCACAACAAACTAGTATCCGCTTTGATGTTTTCATGAAGGGGAAAGATATTGGCGATGTAATTGCTGTGGAGCAAAAAACCACTACGAAATCAATAAAGGATATTAAAACCAATTGCGACAACAAAGTATTGATGGTATCTGTACATGTAGAATCTGAACTCACCACTACACATGAAAACGGTAGTCTGGTTAAAGGCACGGCCTATAGACATGCCAACAGAGGCTCTTCAGATGTGCATGCTCAGACAACCCGAACAGCACCAAAACAATACAGTGTTGAGCGAAATGGCACAAAAAAAAGTATCGCTAATCAGGAAATACAATTCTGTGTGGCAGATTTATACTTTAGAGAACCTAAAGGTTTGAGCAGCATCTTTTCAAATATGTGGGGGGCGAATGTAACCGTTGCTAGTCTTGGAAGTGGAAAGTATAAAGTCACCAACCCCGATGGCAAATCCAGCATATATTCATACCAGAATGGCAGCTTAGTTCAGATGGAAGTTGATACACCTATAGGCACGGTTACTACCAAGAGAAAATAAATTTAATCAAGCTTGCCAATAAAATCTTAATAATCATCTTAAGATTTTAATTTAACAACAAGGGCAACAATTGTCACATTTTAGTCATCTACATTTAGATAACTTTATTTGACTCTTAAACCCTGCAAGCACATGAAAAAATCATTGTTGATTTTTGGGGGCATTCTATTGCTCTATGCCAGCTGTAAGCATGATATGATTGAGGCAACAGTTTCCCAAACACCGGTACCCATTGTGAACCCAACAAGCGACTCTGTTTGCTTCACTGCCGAAGTATTACCACTCTTTCAAAGTTATTGTGGAAGCAAAGGCTGCCACGGAAGCGGCTCAGCAGAAGAAGGTGTTTCTTTAGAAACCTACTTCAATATTATGAAGGGCATTAGTCCGAGTAACCCCAATAACAGCAAGTATTTCAGAGAAATTACCAAGGGCGCTATGCCGCCCAAAAATTCGCCTCAGCTAAGCAGTGCACAGGTTGCTGTCTTACAGAAATGGATTACACAAGGCGCTAAAAATACCAGCTGCGTAAGTGCATGCGACACCAGCAAGTATACTTACACCAATGCAGTCCAATCACTATTAGCCACCAACTGCAATGGCTGCCATGGCACCATGCCGGGTTCAGGTGGTGTGTATCTGGGCACATTAACTGCAGCACAGAATTATATCAAAGCAAACAAAACATTGTTCTTGAATGCCATTAACCACTCAGCTACATTACCTGCAGCACAACGCATGCCACCAGCAGCGAAAATGAGCGATTGTCAAGTGCAACAGTTGACTAAATGGATTAATGCCAATATGCCTAATTAAGCAACCTGAAGATTATGAACAAGCAGATTATATCTTTAATTACAATTGGGTTTATCACACTCTTGCTGCAAAGTTGCTACTACGACAAAGCAGACCTCGTTTATCCTGTTTCTAGTGCCAATTGCGATACAGCAACGGTTACCTATAGCGCTAGCATTGCTCCTTTGATGAATGCAAGTTGCAACAGCTGTCACGGCGGTAGCGCAGCAGCAGGCGGTGGCATTGTATTAGACACCTATGCTGGTGTAAAAACCTATGCAGCTAACGGCAAACTATTGAATTCCATTTTACAGAATGGCGCTGCTTCAGCCATGCCCAAAGGCAGTGGTAAGCTACCTGACTGTTCAATTAATAAAGTTCGTGCCTGGATCAACAAAGGCATGCTGAATAATTAATGCTTAAAACAACCGACATGAAAAAAATACTTATTGCAGTAGCACTATTAATTAGCAGCACTGTATTTAGTCAGAAAATATATAGCACCAAGAGTGGACAAGTAAGCTTTAATGCCAGCTCGCCTATTGAACAAATAAAGGGTATTAATAATCAGGCCGACAGCAAGATGATTGATAAAAATGGACAGATTGTGTTCATGTTGCTCATCAAAAGTTTCAAGTTTGAAAACCAGTTGATGGAGGATCATTTTAATGAGAATTATATGGAAAGTACCAAGTTTCCAAAAGCAGATTTTAAAGGCTTTATCACAAATATTGGAAGCGTAGATTTTACCAAGGATGGCAAGTACCCAGTTACCGCAGATGGCACCCTAACGCTGCATGGCGTATCCAAAAAAATACAGCCAACCGGAGTAATCACCATCTCAAACGGGAAAGTAGCTTTAAACAGTTCTTTCAAAATTGCGTTAAAAGACTACAATGTTACCGGTAGCTATATCGGCTCTAAAATTGCTAGTGAAGTAGAAATCAATGTTCAATGCAAATACGAGTAAGCAACATGAAAAAAATATTCATAGCAGCCAGTCTTCTATTGACATTAGGATGGGCACATGCTCAAGAAATTGACCTGTTCAAAGAAATGGATGAACAAACCAAAAAAGACAGCAAGGAAAAAACCGAATATGCTGCTTATACATTCAAATCTACCAGATTGGTAAACGGACATACAATTGAGAATGTAGGTAAAGGCATTTTAGATTTTCGCATTAATCACCGTTTTGGCAGAGTCAATCAGGGCGCATATGATTTATTTGGTTTAGACAATGCCAGCATGCGTATGAGTTTGGATTATGGCATTACAGACCGCTTGATGATTGGCATAGGTAGAAGCACTTTTGAAAAACAATTTGATGGTATGGTGAAATATAAAATACTACGCCAAAGCACAGGTAAGAAAAATATGCCGATCACATTAAGCTATGTTGGTACAACTATTCTTAAAACGTTAAAGGATCCTGATCCTACAATCAATAAAAATTTTACAGACAGACTATACTTTGCCCATCAACTGTTGATTGCGAGAAAATTCAACGACCATACTTCTATTCAATTAATGCCCACTATGGTGCATTATAATATTGTACCTACCGCTAATGACCCCAACGATCTATTCTCTCTTGGTATTGGCGCAAGACAGCGTATTTCAAAAAGAGTGCATCTTACCGGAGAATATTACTATCAGTTGAACCAACTTTCCGGATACTACAATTCATTCTCAGTTGGTGTCGACATTGAAACAGGTGGCCACGTATTTCAGTTGCACTTTACCAACTCTACTGGTATGACTGAGAGAACTTTTATCACAGAAACAACAGGTCGTTGGAGTAAGGGAGATATTCACTTTGGTTTTAATATTTCGAGAGTATTCACCATCGTGAAGCCCAAAGAGTTTAAAGAAAAATGGTAAAGATCTTGAACAGCAAATACAAACGCATCATTCCTATATAAACCACTCGCTGATTACAAATAAAAAGCCCCGACAGTATCGTCAGGGCTTTTTCTATTTAGTTTTTCAAACCAATCACTGGTAATTGCTTTTCTCGAATCAACTGATTGAGCTTGGGCAATTCCTCTTTCATGATCTTCTTCAGTTTCGTCAGCTCAGCGTCACACTGCCCAGCTAAATCTGCATATACTTCTTTAGCTTGTTTGCTAGGTGGCATATTGCCACTAGATGCTACATCGAACAAACCACTCAACTTATCATTCAAACGAATCGGGAAGTTCAATGGATCCTGACCGCTTTTAGACTTGGTTTGATACAATGTTTCTTCGATAGCAGTTAGCTGCTTATTAATAGCTTCTGCCTGATCTTTAAACTCCTTCGGTGTTTCTCTACCCCAACGACCAGTCAATTCATTGATCTGTGCACGTACCGCACGAATGTCTTTAATGCTTTTTTGCACTTCATTGAACTTATCTTTTACCTGCAACAGAAAATCACGCTGCGCTTCATAATCTGCCTGATTCATACTATACACAGGGTCAGGTACAATATCGAAAGACACTTCGGCTGAATCTCCGCCTACTTTCACTTTCGCATAATGCTTACCAGGCGCAGCAAGAATAGTACCCGGTGTACCATTCCATAAGATCATGCCTTCGGCTCTATCAGCACCAGGATACTGCAGATCCCAAACAAATTGATTAACGCCTGAATTGATTTCCAATTTATTCTCAGCATCCTTCGCATCTGTACTGAAAGTCTTAATCAGTTTCTTATTACCATCATAGATAGCAATGCTTGCCTTTGTAGAATCATTGGCATTTTTAGCATAGAAATTAATGACTGCTCCAATCGGCGGATTGGTACCCACATTTCTATTCATACCTCCCATCATACGCTCGAAACGACCACCAGCGCGTTGCATGCGCAGCGCAGGATTTACATCGAACACAAATAGGTTCTTTTGCATCACTTCCTGACCAGCTTGCTGGAACATGGTTAGATCGTCCATGATCCAAACAGAACGGCCCTGTGTAGCCACAATCAAATCATTGTCCTTAATTGTTAAATCAGTAATGGGCACTACAGGCAGATTCAATTGGAAAGGCTTCCAGTTAGCACCATCATCATAACTGATGTACATACCAAACTCGGTACCGGCATACAATAAGCCCGGACGCTTTCTGTCGGCACGCATGGCTCTGGTGAAATGCATTTTATCAATACCAGTAGTAATCAACTTCCATGTTTTACCATAATCTTCTGTCTTATAGATATAAGGTGTGTAATCATCCACCTTATAACGGGTACCTACAAAATAGGCTGCACCTTTTTTGAAAGGATCTACTTCTACACTATTCCACATCATCCACTTAGGCGCATCCTTAGGCGTAACATTTTCCCAATTCTTACCACCATCGCGGCTAACGCTGATGATACCATCGTCACTACCTGTCCACAACAAATCTTTCTCTACCCAACTTTCTGTTGCAGTAAAAATGGTGCAATAGTATTCAACAGAAGTATTGTCCTTGGTAATCGGACCGCCACTTGGACCTTGCTTGGTTTTATCATTCGTTGTCAAATCCGGAGAGAGTGCCGTCCAGCTCGCACCTTCATTCTCCGTTGCAAACAGCACGTTTGCTGCGCAATACAATTTCTTAGGATTGTGTGGTGAGAAGAAGATGGGGAAGTTCCACTGGAAGCGATACTTCAACACATCTGCACCGGCACCCATGGGATTATCCGGCCAAACATTGATGGCGCGGTTCTCTCCTGTTCTGTGATCTAAACGAGATAAATAACCACCATAGTTACCACCGTATACAATTTCAGGATTCAAAGGATCAGCTACTACATAACCACTCTCACTACCTGCTGTTACATCCCAATCGCGCTCTGTAATACCTGCACCTGCTGTTCTATGACGAATACGCAAGGTGCTATTATCTTGTTGCGCTACGAGAATGCGATAAGGAAATGCATTATCTGTTGAGACACGATACAGCTGCGCTGTAGGTTGGTTCATCATGGTGCTCCAGTTGTTAGCTCCATCAAAGGATACTTGTGCACCACCATCGTCTGCTACAATCATGCGGTTACCATCTTCCGGATCCATCCACAAATCATGGTGATCACCATGTGGTGTAGGTACACTCTGGAATGTTCTACCACCATCGCGGCTACGCATAAAGCCTACGTTAGGACAATACACTAGATTCTCATTCTTAGGATCTACAAATACTTTGGTATAATACCATGCACGCTGACGAATATTGTTATCATTGCTAGCTAATGTCCATGACTCACCTGCATCATTGCTGTAATACAAACCACCATTTGCATTCTCGATAATCGCATACAATTTATCCGGATTAGATGGCGCAACAGCAACACCTACAATACCCCAAGTACCCTTAGGCAAGCCTTTCTTCGCTGAAATGTTTGTCCAAGTGTCCCCACCATCGGTACTCTTCCACAAACCACTTCCGTCGCCTCCACTCTCTAAAGAGTATGGTGTACGAATCACGCGCCACAAACCAGCATATAATACAGAAGGATTACCCGGCTCCATCACCAGATCGCTTGCACCGGTTTGATTGTTCACGTACAATACGCGCTTCCATGATTTACCACCATCCGTAGTTTTGTACACCCCACGTTCTTCATTAGGTCCAAATAAATGACCTACCACAGCAGCCCAAACAGTATTAGGATCACGAGGATGAATCACTAAGCGAATGATGTGTCGACCATCTTTCAAACCAATATTCTTCCAAGTACGGACGGCATCATCGCTACGCCAAACACCACCAAGTCCTTCGCTTACATTACCACGCATGGTGTTTTCGCCTTCACCCACATAGACAATATTATCATCGCTAGGGGCTACGGCTACTGCACCGATAGAGCTGCCAAAATATTTATCAGAAACGTTTTTCCAATTATTACCACCATCTGTAGTCTTCCACACACCACCACCTGTGCCACCAAAGTAAAAAGTGTTCTTACTCTTGTATGCACCCGCTACAGCAGCACTTCTACCGCCTCGGAAGGGACCTACCAAGCGATATTTTTTCTTAGCAGTAATTTCTGCTTCTGCATTCACCGTTACTTCTGCAACGGGCGCAGCGCCTGAAGTGGCGACTCTCTTTTTCTGAGCAAATGTTGTTAGGGCTGTACATGCAGCGAACAACAGCAAAAGTTTTCTCATATGCGTTGAATTGGGCAAGTAATTTACAACGCATCGTACGGAGAAACAAATAGATTATACCAGTGGCAGGGCCTAGCGAATAGTTAGGCGCAATGCCGATTTTGTAGTGAACAGTGTAGCTACTGTCAACATACGGGCACGAACATCATACAACGCATGCCCCTTTTGCACTACAGGCTTCTTGCCTTTGGTATACACCTGCACTTTATAGGTTTGTCCGTTTACCTGCACCAACTGAGGCTTTTTCGCAATATCAGCTACTGACAAGTGCAGGTTACGCACTGCAGGCTGACCTTTGAAACTGCCGCCATTAGATGAAACAGTGATGTTTGTACTAGCAGCCATTTGTTGTCCGCTAAACTCAACCAATTCAAAAGCACCTTTCTCCCAACTTTTATTAGTGCTGCCATCATCATCATATAGGGTATAGCTGGTGGCATTGGTTGAAGGGAAATACACCACATGTAAGTCTTTTGTATGATAGTCTTCTAAATGCTGAAAGCCGGATACCATGGGCACGAAACTGCCTTCTTTTGCAAACACAGCAAACTCATTCAACGCTACAGAATCTGTAATCCACTTTCCACCCGTGTAGGATTTGTTGCGCGTCCAATCATACCACTTGCCCTCAGGGAAATAGATTTGCTTAGTCAGCGCACCCTGCTCAATCACAGGCGCTACCAGTAAAGCATCGCCCCACATGTATTGTTGCTCGGCTTTGTATGCATTGCTATCACTTGAATAAGTATAAAACATTGGACGCATCAATGGCTTACCGTTAACTGCTTGCTCGTAAGCGAGTGTGTAGTTGTAAGGCGTTAAATCGTAACGGAAACGAAGCACAGACCTAGCTGCCTTTTTATACGGCTCGGGATAAAATGTTGGTTCAGAAGGAACAGATTTGGTGTTAGCTGGCGTTATGTCTTCTAATGCTGTTCCATGCGGACGAAACACTGGTGTAAATGCAGAGAATTGTAACCAGCGTACATACAATTCAGGATCATCCTGATTCACCATCGAGAAACCACCTGCATCAGAATGGATATAAGGCACACCACTCAAGCTCATGCCCAAGAGTATGGGCATCTGTGCTTTGAAGCCATCCCAACTGCGAGAGATATCACCCGTCCAAGGAAAAATACCATAGCGTTGTGAGCCTGCATAACCGGAACGATTGAGGTGAAACAAACGTGTATTTGGAAAATGCTTAGCGTACTGTTCATACAACATTTTATTCCAGTAATGGCCGTAGATATTGTGTACTTCATCTGCACCAAATAATCGGTTGAAACCAAGATCACGCAAATCATGCAGTACACCTGCGGGATGTTTTTCCGGTTCACCCAAATCTGTCCACCAAGCTTTGGCACCATTGGCAATCTGCTTAGCATAATGCTGCCACATCCATTCCTGCGCATCTTTGCGAAACACATCCAACATACCGCCATAGCCGAAATAAAAATCGGT
>JACCDH010210241.1_pt1 | contig 78155 bp, 82 predicted proteins | sample 7442481 | NCBI WGS metagenome assembly JACCDH01 (sample SAMN15323433, study PRJNA562643) | freshwater metagenome | isolation source: river surface water | place: USA:Blue River Watershed | collected 2017-08-15 | reverse complement strand
GTGGTAACGATTCTTTGCTTTCACAATACCACCATGCGACACAAACAATTGCTTGCCGAAAGGATTGGCCGATGCCGGACGAAAAGTTTGCTGTTCAAAAGGCAGATAATTTGCTGCAGTATTGGCAAAGCGTCCGCGATTGCGGTGCGCCGCTACATTGGCTTCCTGCTCTTTAGCTGCCAATAAATAAATCAGTGAAGCTGTACCATCCATCGTTGGCTCGTTGGTGCTATAATCGCCATAGTCATCATGATACACAGCCAGATCACTTTGAAATTCTGCATACTCATCTGCCTCTTGCAACTGAATACCAATGAGTCCTTTGTAAATATTGGTGTATACAGGACCATCCACCAAACCACCATCAATGGGATAATTTTTAATGTGTGTAAACGCACTATGTGGGTCAATAGGTGTGTCGCCCCACCAAGGCAAACCATAGACCATACTAGTACCCCAAGGATTGCAACCGAATAACCAATCAATATTAGCCTGCTCTAAAGCTAGGTACTGTTTGTTATTCGTTAACTGACGATACCACATACATTGCTGCGCAAAAGCTACTGTGAGGTTATTGCTGCACCAGATAAAAGGAATGCCACGGAAGAAAGCATTCTGCTTGGCTTTTTGCCAAACGGCTTCAATGCCGCGCTGATAAAATTGTATCAGGCTATCTCTTTGCACACCTTTTACCAGCTTCGCTAATTCATAATGACCAACATTGATGAATGGATACCACTGGTAATGTTTGGCTGTATCTGTACCTAGCCAAGGAGTGATTTTTTCTTGCTGAGCAAAGTAGAATGCAGAATCTAGATGTCTCTTTTCCGATTGTACAGCTGCATAGGCTAATTCCATATCATCCGTCCAATTGTCTTCTGCATAGATATAGGGGGAACGAACAGAAGCTGTTTGCGTAACACCGGGTTGTATATTGCTGTAACGCAAAGCAGTCAAGCTTTTCTCGCGTAAGATTTTTGCGTACTGACTATCTGTTTTATGAAAAAGCTTGGCACCCAAAGCAAAGCTGGCGGCATATTTGGCTGCTGTAGAAGAAGTGCCCTTGGTATCATTGAGGAATTTGCCGCGCTGCTGTGGCTCACCTGTTACGAGATAAACGGGTCGCTCAAAACCCCTGCCGTAATAAGTATCTTCTTTGGGGATACGCATGCCCATATGATCGCGATCATCACCTAACTGATTGAAGAGTATGTTAGAAGATGGATGCATTTTTAGCAACCAATCTAAACCCCACTTGGCTTCATCCAACACATCTGCCAATCCATTGCTGCCTCTTGTGCCGTTAGTTTGCTTTTCATCACTAAACACTTCCGGAAAATCGCGATAAGCCATCAACAAATGATAGGCTGCATTCGCAGAAGTAGTACCATACTGCAGATAATCACTGGCATCATGCCAACCACCGCTCACATCTATAAAACTGCTATCCACTAATCCAGCTTTGGCGCCATACAAAACATAGCCATCATGTCTATGACAACTATCTTGTAAAAAGGGATTGTAGCCACTGCGTTGCTGACGCATATAGCGCAAACAAAAATCGGCTGTGCCCTCGTACACATCTTCACCAATTTCAAATACAGGTGATGCAGCATTGCCTGCACGCAGGTAATATTTTCCCGGATGCTGAAACGCAGAGAAATCCAATCTTGCAGTTTGTTGAAAAGGACCATAAGCACCATAGAGCAAACCAACCGCAGCTTTGAAAACAGGCAGATTGGTTTTAGCATTCACCAACTCAAAGGAGCGGATAGCTATTTTGTCTTTGCTGCACCAAACAGCAGTTTTTTGTCCGCCCGGCAGATAGCCCAACTGGTTAATACGGATCCAGCTATTCACAGTTTTGGGCGACTCAAAACCATACAGGCACAACAATACACCAACTAGTAAGCAATGGGTTAGGGGATTTTTCATGAACCGTAAATTCTTTTCTAAGTTACACAATCATGCAGCTGAGGCAAAACAGCTAATTTCGGCGCTCAAAGTTTGCTTATGAAATTGGTTTCTTACCTGAGAGAAGGACACGATCAACTGGCTTTTCTGCACGATGGTTTTTTGTACGATGCCGATATGCAGCATCCTGACCTGCCCAACAGCATGAATATGTTCCTGCATTTCTGGGATGACATGTTCCCCATTGCACAGAAAATCAATGCAGCAATTGTAGAAGGTCGTATTGGTAAAGAGAAAGGCATTGATCTGGAAAAAGTGGAGTTGCTGGCGCCGATTCCTTTTCCTTCCTCCTGCAGAGATGGCTATGCGTTCAGACAACACGTAGCTGCTGCCAGAAGAAACCGCGGCGTACCCATGATACCGGAGTTTGACCAATACCCCATTTTCTATTTTACCAATCACCACAGTATTCAAGGTCCCGGTCCGATTGTCTGCATGCCGGATCATTTTGAAAAACTGGATTTTGAACTGGAAGCAGCGATTGTCATTTGCAGACAAGGCAGGAATATTCCTGCGGAAGAAGCGGATAGTTATATCGGCGGATTGATGATCATGAACGATATGAGTGCGCGTCGCTTACAGATGGAAGAAATGTTGCTGAACCTTGGCCCAGCTAAGGGTAAGGATTTCTCTACAGTCATTGGCCCTTGTTTGGTTACATTGGATGAACTGGAAGCATACGAAACAGCACCGAAGCCAGGCCACGTAGGCAAGAGCTGGGATCTCCGCATGCAATGCTGGGTGAATGGTGTACAGGTGAGTGATGGTAATGTGGCCGATATGGACTGGACATTTGCTGAAATCATTGAGCGTTGCGCGTATGGTGTTACCCTCAATCCGGGTGATGTAATTGGCAGCGGCACAGTAGGTACAGGTTGTTTTCTGGAATTAAATGGTACAGGTAAACTCAATAATCCTGAGTACAAAGAGCAGTGGCTGCAAAATGGTGATGTGGTAGAAATGGAAATCACTGGCTTGGGCAGATTACACAATACCATTGTTGCAGAAGAAACCGATTTTTCTATTTTGAAGAAGAAGCATCAAGCATCTTAATCATGTAAGCCTAACCGCTAAGACACTAGGGCGCTAAGTGTCGCGAAGAATATGGTAACTAAAGAAAGATATGAATGGCTTGCCAAGCAGATTTTTCTTGCTGCACTTGAAGTACACAAAGAGCTAGGGCCAGGACTCTTAGAGAGTGTATATCAGTACGCTTTTTGTAGGGAATTATCCATTAGATCAATCATTTTCCAACAACAAGTTGCAGTCCCTTTGTACTATAAGGGTAGCGATACAGGGAAAGAGTTCTATATTGATCTTTTAGTGGAGAATGCAATCATTATTGAATTAAAAGCAGTAGATGAAATTCACCCAGTACATGAAGCACAACTCCTTTCCTATCTAAAACTTGCTGATAAAAAGATGGGCTTCTTGATTAACTTTAATACAGTTCTATTAAAAGACGGTTTTAAAAGAAGAGTAAATAATTATTAATCCTTGCGAGACCTTGTGTCTTAGCGCCTTTGCGGTTAAAAAAAATGAAAATAGACCTTAGCACTTTAGCCCCCGCTCAGAAACAAGCTTGGTTGCAACATGCTATTGCACCAAGGCCTATTGCATTCGCCAGCACCATTGATGCAGCAGGCAATGCCAACCTGAGCCCGTTCAGCTTTTTCAATTTGTTCTCATCCAACCCGCCGGTAGTGATTTTTTCTGCTGCCCGCCGCGTGCGCGATAATACCACCAAGCATACTTTACAGAATGTAGAACAAGTACCCGAGTGCATAATCAATATCTGCGATTACGCTATGGTACAACAAACCAGTCTGGCCAGTTGCGAATATCCCAAAGGCGTAGATGAGTTTGTAAAAGCAGGCTTTACCAAAGAAGCTGCTACCATGGTGCGTGTACCAATGGTGAAGGAAGCCAAGATTAAGTTGGAATGCAAAGTGTTGGAAACAAAAAGTCTTGGCGAAAACGGTGGTGCTGGTCAGCTCATCATTGCAGAAGTATTGTGCATGCATGTAGACGACAGCATACTCAACAGCGAAGGTTCGATGATTGACCAGCGCAAACTGGAGCTGGTAGCCCGACTCGGCGGCGATTGGTATTGCAAGGTTAGTCCGGATAACCTCTTTACTGTTCCCAAACCCAATACACAATTAGGCATCGGCATTGATGCTTTGCCTGCGAGTATCAGAAATAGCAAAGTACTTACAGGTAATGATTTGGGCATGCTGGCCAATGTGCATGAAATGCCGGTGGTAGATCCTGCATTTGAAGATGCACAACTCAAGAACATTGTACAGTATTTCTCTGTGAACCCTGAAGAAATGGAGCAGGAGCTACACCGCTACGCAGCCAAACTGCTGGCAGGCAATCAAGTTGCGGCTGCATGGCAGGTCTTACTCGCTGGCGAAACTGCTTGAGGATAGATCAAACTCAATATTCAGTAGGCAGCAATCAGCCAGATAGTTTGCCTGTTCTAAGGAGATATAAGGTATTTCAACAGTATCTCCTGCGGTATGCAATACCAGTGTTGCCAACTGCTTTGCGCGCAAATAAGGACTCGTCTTTACCTCCACATGTTGCACACGCGATAAGTTGAGCAGAACATGCTCGCGGCCCCATACACCCTTTGTAATCTGTATTGTTTGGTAATTGTACCAATACTGAAAATTGCGCTGTGCAATCAGGTTACTAATAGCGTAATAGACAAAGGCAAGAATTGGGCATATCACCAACCATAGCTTCCACAAACAAACTAGAACACTGAGTAAAATACATACTGGTAGGCCAATCAAAACTGTCATACGCCAACCGTACGCATGATGTACTTTATGTGGCACACCATTTTCTGTAGGCCATACTGATTGATAGGGTGCAATAATTTGGTGCAACAAATTCTGCTGCATCACCGGAAGTCGAATCCACTGACCGTCTTTTAGTACATCTTCTCCTGCCATAAAAAAGCGTACAATACGAATACCTAGTAATCCGCGAATCCAGTTACTGTTCCAGCTCAGCATTTGCACTTTGTTATGTACCAGCATTTTCTGTTGGGTTTGTAAAAAGCCCCATTGCATTTGAAAGCCCTTTTCTGAAATACGCAGCTGCATCGCGTAATAGCGAATCAATACGCGTGCAAATGACACAGCAAGTGTAATTGTTAAAACAGCAGCAATGAGCAAAGCCCAAAGCTGACTTGCAGACAATACTTTTTCAACACCATCACCAATCACTTTTTCTGCATCAACACCAAAGTATTGACGTAGGTCTTCCATACGCGCCAAAGCAAAAAACAAAATCAGCAATAAAGTCTTGATATGATTCTCTGAAATAGCCAGCTTCAATACATCAGCTGTACTAATACCCAGCATTGGGGCAGGTGCTGTTTGATGATCGCTGACACTTGTTATTATGCTGGTTTGCTGCTGTAAAATCTGCTGCAAAGCCATGGCTTTTTGCAGGTCAATAGCATCAATTTCTACTTCTGTATGTGCACTACCGGCAGTTTCCAACTTCAACCCACAGGTATTGGTGAAACGATGCACATAGTTTTGCTTGAGGTGAACAGATTGCACCCTGTCCAGCGGAATAATCGCTTTTGTTTTGCTCAAAACGCCGGAGATCACCACCAACTCGCCTTGTTGTACATAGAGTCTGAATCGAAAAAACTGAATCAGGTGATTAATACGAATCAATAATATCAACGCAAAAAAGCCCAGTGCATAATAAATAGCATAGTCGTCAAACTTGGACTTCGTCTTTTCAGTATCCCTAAATAAATATTTACCGAACACCAATAGAATAGCTATCCAGCTCTCCTTCAGAATTCTCCAAATAATAAAGAGCAAGGCAACCGGCGATTGCCGCTGTGGCTTTGACCAATCAAACGCCGGGACTTGCATGCGTTGCAATTTTTTCCATGATCCATTCTTTCAATTGCTCAGCAGTATCGGCTTTTAGGCCATGTATGCTGATATCTACATCTCCGCTTGCCGCAGTCATTAGCCTGATAGACGCCAAACCAAACTTTCTTTCAATGGGGCCACTGCGTACTACGCAATGTTGAATCTTGATAAAGGGAATGATATGGGTGGATTGAAACAACCAGCCTTTTTTAAAGATGATGTCTTTATCACGCAATACCCAGGCACGGTTCTTGAATCCAATCTGAATGGCAGCAACAGTAGTAGCCACTAGTAGCACAAATATGAGCGCAGCAGCCGATATCGCCCACCAATACTGCCATTGGGATACAAACACAAAAACACAAACCAATGCAATTAATAAGATGCCATAACCAATACCCCAACTAATGAACTGCACTCTTTTGTAGCTGTGTTCCACCGGCGACAAGGATGCACGAGCATATTGCGGTATTGCTTCGTGTGGGATTACCTGATTTTCATACTGCATAGCATGAAAATACAATGATCGGGGCGAAGATAGGTTGTACCAGTAAGGTTGTTTATCACCATAAGGTTTATTATAGATCGCCTAATTGCGGACGCAACACGATATCTTCTACACAAGCCTGCGGTGATAATTGTGCAGTGGCATACACCATCTGCGCCACGTCATTGGCTTCCATAATGCGTTTAGGATCTACACCCGAACCGCTCCAGGAATCTGTATAAGCAGCGCCGGGATACACACCGGTTACCTTGATGCCATAAGGTTTCATTTCCTCACGTAGATTTTTAGAGAATCCGGATAAGGCAAACTTGCTGATGCTGTAAGCACCACCATTGGGATATGCCTGCAGCGAAGCGATGGAACAGATATTGAATATATGTCCGCGCTTTGCTTCCATCATTTTCGGTAGTAACGCGCGGGTAAGATGATACGCACTGAAGAGATTTACCTGCAGCATTTGCTCCAATGCGCCTTCAGGTTCATTGTGCACACTGCCGGGCACAAACTGGCCAGCATTGTTCACGATGATATCAGGTACACCATGTTCCAACACCCAATCTGCAAATGCTTGCACTTCTGTAGGATTAGACATGTCTGCAGGACGTGCTTTGTACTGCGCATAAGGCCAAGATGCCATCAACTCTTCCATTGTCTTGTACAGCGCAGCATGATTGCGGCTGCAGAGAAATAAGCTATGCCCCTCTTTTGCGAAAGCTTCAGCAATGGCTTTACCCAAACCTTTAGACGCACCAGTAATCACTACTTGCATAACAAAAACTTTATGCGAAGTACGCTGTTTTTCGGCAGGTTTCTGCATGGTTCGGTTTACCTTGCAGCATGCCTTACAAACATATCTTTTTTGATCTCGATCATACACTGTGGGATTTTGAAACCAATGCCAAAGCCACCCTGCATGATTTATACCATAGCAACCAATTGGTAGATAGAGGCATTACCGAGTTTGACGCTTTTTTCGAGCGATACAGCTACCACAACGAAAGATTGTGGGATCGGTATACCAAAGGCTTTATCAAACAGGAAGAATTACGTTGGAAAAGAATGTGGCTGGCTTTGCTAGATTATAAAATTGCAGATGAAGTACTAGCCAGAAGCTTGGCCGCACAGTTTTTAGAACTGCTGCCCACCAAGCAACACTTATTCCCTTATACAATCGAAATCCTTACTTACCTAAAGAATAAGGGTTATGTGCTGCACCTCATCACCAACGGATTTGAATCAGTGCAACATCGAAAACTGAAATACTCAGGCCTCACCAACTTTTTTGATGAAGTAATCACTTCAGAGGCAAGCAATAGCATTAAACCCGATGTGGCCATTTTTGAATATGCATTGAAAAAATCTGGCGCCAAGCTGGAAGAAAGCATGATGATTGGCGATAATCTGGAGGCCGATATTCAAGGTGGTAATAATGCAGGTATGGATACCATTTTTGTGAACCACGTCAATGCAGATCCATACATTCCTTCCACTTACGTCATTCATCACCTCAAGGAACTGGAAACAATTTTATAAAAAGAAAAACCCTCTCGCTTGAGAGGGTTTTTGATTAAGCTTTTGTAGCAGGCTTGGTTGACTTTGTTTCTTTCTTGTCTTCCTTCTTATCTTCTTTCTTGCAGCACTCCTTACCTTTTTCTTTCATTTCTTTTTTGCAGCACTCTTTACCCTTGCCACATTCTTTGCCATGTGCAAAAGCCATACCTGTGGTCAGTAAAGCTGCTGTTGCGAGTACCAATACTTTTTTCATATGTAATTTGATTTTATGCGTTTTCAAATATATTCAGTCCTACGGTATTTCCAGCCCCTTATCTGTTAAAATTACCAGCTGGCCAGTACGGTTACCCCACCTTTTACTACCTCATTCAACTGCACATGTATCTTGGTACCTACGGGCAAGAGCAGGTCTACACGGCTACCAAATTTGATAAAACCATACTCATCTGTCTGTTTTACCTGCTGACCCACTTTGGTATAATTACAGATGCGCTTAGCCAGAGCACCGGCTATCTGCTTTACCAGAATCTCACCCTTGGTATGCTTCAGCACCACAGACCAACGCTCGTTTTCAGTAGAAGATTTGGGATGCCAGGCCACGAGGTATTTACCCTTGTGGTATTGATTGTACACCACTTCGCCGCTTACCGGGTTACGGTTTACGTGTACATTGGCCGGACTCATAAATACGCTCAGCTGAATACGCTTATCCTTGAAATATTCTTCATCCACCACTTCTTCAATCACCACCACTTTGCCGTCTGCCGGACAAACAATCTGGTTGTCGTTAATGGTGAGTGCTCTATTGGGAATACGGAAGAAAGACACGATGAACAGGAACAAAGCCAGGGTCAATACAAAAATGGAGATGGTGAGCCAAGCAAGTGATTCACTGATGAATGCATAAGCCGTCAGATTCACGATACCGAAAATCAGTGCTGCAATGGCGATGGAAGTATAGCCTTCCCGATGAATTGTCATTGGTAGAATTTGAGCGGCAAATATACGTATCTGCGCCTAGCTCAGAACAGCCAATACACGAGCAGCCAAATGGCCGGGGCCGCCAGCAACAATGAGTCGAAACGATCTAAAAAACCACCATGGCCCGGCATAATGCTACCGCTGTCCTTGATATTGGCCAATCTTTTCAGTTTGCTCTCCAGCAAATCACCCAATGTGCCCACAATAGCTGCCACAACCGCTAATATGGACATGGTGAATTGATGTGCCTGCCACTGCAACACCATTGTAATCACTAGGTAGGCCACTCCACCAGTTAATACAATGCCCCCAATCGTGCCCTCCCAGGTTTTCTTAGGCGAGATGGGTGATAAAGGTGTTTTCCCAATCATGGAACCCACGAGATAAGCCATCGTATCATTCACCCACATACAACCAATGATGAACAAAGGAAAGAATGCGAAATAGTCCAAACCAGGTTCCTGAATACGATAGTTACGACCAACTAGATTCATCAACAAAGCCAGACTCAGGGATAGATAGATTAACCCAAAAAAAGAATGTGCAATCAGTTTAAGTTGCAGCTTCTTATTGAATAAAATCTCCACCAGTGGTAACACCACCACCATCAACAAACAGAGCCACCAGCCTATTTCATGCACATAGATGGTTTCGGTAAGCTGATAGTTTTCATTCATGAACCAGAGCATCAGTCCCCAACCGGCAAGCATTACGCCGTATTTATGTAATTCATGAATACCTGCATAATCAGGATCAATTTTGGCAACAATTTTCTGATATTCCTGCCATGCACCAAAATGAACCAAACTGAATAAGGCAAACAAGGTCCACTGATTGGTGAGCAATCCACCTAACATCACCACAACAAACACAACAGCTGTTAAGCTTCTCGTTTTAAGGGTTTGTAGATTCAGTGCCATGGTTTAGTTTAATAATGCTTGATTCAATAATTCGCGTGCCACATCTTTTAGATGCGATGGTACATAGACTTCAATATCACCGAAATTGAGGTAGCTACTATCCATCTTATTCATGATCTGCACCGGAATCTCATTCTCACTGAGCAAACCCTGTACAATACTGGCTTCCGCAGGATTGCGCGTAGCATATATTTTTAGCCACTGACTCATCCCAATAAAGTTTCCTGTGTATCATGCTGGTGTGCTAGCTGTACTTCATCAGAAGCTTTGCGGAAACTAATCATCAACCAAACAATAGCAGCCAAGGCAATCACACCAAACCAAATAGGCATGGATTCATCCATAGCGTCCTCTACTTTTTTGCCACGCTGTTGTGCTACATACAGAGCTGTAATCACAAAAGCATTATTGATAAAGTGCATCAGAATGCTCAGCCAAAGATTTTTACTGTAATAAAACACATAACCTAATATGAGACCTAATGCAGTTCTAGACAGAAAGCCCATCACAGAAAAATGTATGGCACTAAACAAGAGCGATGTAATCAATATTCCCACAAATGCATTGCGTGTTAAACCCACAGCTGTTTGTTGCACCGCACCTCTGAATAAAATTTCTTCGAAAAGCGCCGGCAACAATGCTATCACGAATAAAGCAAAGAGATAATCGCTAAAGTTTTGAATCGTTGCAATTTTCAGTACTTCCCGCTTATAGCTTTCCTCCATGGCATCGGCCATTTTCTTGATGGAAGCAGGCAACTGAATCAACTCCATCACTTCTGCCAAAGCACCACTCAATGCAACAGATGCGGCACTAATGAATAACACCAACAATATTTGACGGGCACCCATCAAACCGTTGAAGCCAAGATGTTGCATCGGCTTATTGGACACCACCATTGCAAAAATCAAGGCAGGTAAACAAATAATCAGAAACGATCCCACACTATTGAGGATACCTAATTGTCTGCCTGTACCACCAATATTTCCACCCTCTATTTTCACACCCATTGCACTGGCCAATGCCTGCATACCAAATGCACCCAAGATCATACAGACACCCGCAACACCCAGTAATACTGCTACTTGTGCGGGCCAGTTAAGCCTGATTTGTGCTTTCATAGAACCGAAAATAAGCACGTACATTTGCAAATGCAGCCCACAGCTGCATTTATTTTTTGTATGGTTCGAATCGGAAACATTGCATTACCGGATTTTCCCTTGTTGTTGGCGCCCATGGAGGATGTAAGCGATCCACCCTTTCGTGCCGTGTGTAAAGACAATGGTGCCGACCTCATGTATACTGAGTTTATAAGCAGTGAGGGACTGATTCGCGATGCCATCAAAAGTCGCCAGAAGTTGGACATTTTTGAGGAAGAAAGACCCGTAGGCATTCAAATCTTCGGTGGCGATGAAGAAGCCATGGCCATGAGTGCCCGTATTGTGGAAACCGTGAACCCCGATCTGCTCGATATCAATTTTGGCTGTCCGGTAAAAAAAGTGGTGACCAAAGGCGCAGGTGCTGCTGTATTAAAAGACATCGACCTGATGGAACGCCTAACAGCTGCTTGCGTACGTTCCACCAACTTACCTGTTACGGTAAAAACACGTTTGGGTTGGGATGACCAAAGCAGGAATATTGAAACTGTAGCCGAGCGCTTGCAAGATGTGGGCATCAAAGCACTCTCCATTCACGGTCGTACACGTGCGCAGTTATACAAGGGTCATGCAGACTGGACCCTGATCGGTAAGATCAAAAACAATCCGCGCATCCAGATTCCGATTTTCGGCAATGGCGATATTGATTCTCCCGAGAAAGCATTGGAATACAAAAATCGTTATGGTGTTGATGGCATCATGATTGGTCGCGCAGCTATTGGTTATCCATGGATTTTCAACGAGATCAAACATTTCCTGAAAACAGGCGAACATCTGCCACCACCCACTATTGAGCAACGTGTTGAAGTAATTCGCAAACACCTCACAGGTTCTATTCAATGGAAGGGTGAAATACTCGGCATTTTAGAAATGCGCAGACATTATGCCAACTACCTGAAAGGTTTACCCAATATCAAGGAATATCGTTTGCAATTGTGTCAGCTAAAAACACTGCCAGAACTGAATGAAGTGTTAGACACCGTGATCAAAGCTTATACAGGCTATCAGTTTGAACGCAGAAAAATTGATATGGATGCGATGGCTTATAGCTGTGGTGCCTGATGCTCTTTATCGACATACACTTTTCCAAATCGTTTCAACAGAAAGTAATTACCAACAAAGAATACCGCCAATGGCAGGTATTGCACCAACACAAAAGCGACGTAGCCTACTTGTACTGCGTCAGTAGGCAGTAATACGAAAACACCTTTACCGATTTGTCCACCGGAGAACACAAAATTGTTGGTGAAATTCCAGGCAAAATGCATGGCAATGGGCGCATAGAGTGTAGCTGTTTTCAGATAGGCATATCCATAGACCAAGCCGGCTGTGGCAGTCAGCAAAAAGATCACGAGCATGGGTATGAGCTGGCCAAGTATTTCGTAGGAAAACCAGTGATACACGCCAAAAGTGGCAGCCGAAATCCACAAAGCTTTTTTCGCACCCAGCTTTTGAATCAACAGATAAAACAAAGCACCACGAAAAATCAGTTCTTCAAACAAGACAGATTTGATATTCCACCAGATACCATTCAGTAAAAGCATCAGCGAAAATTCAGGATTCATTCCCCATCTTTCACCATACCACCAACGCAATGCATACGCCAGCCATGCTGCAGCACTTGTAAACAAGAACAGTCCGGAACAAAGCAAAAAGCTTGTTTTGCTGATGCGATAGCCCAGTACATCCAGACTCGCTTTCGCAAGAAAGTGAAGGATGAGCCAGGAAAGTATCAGTTGCACGAGAATACCAAGCATTTGGTAAACTACTGATTAATCATCAGCTGCCGTAATAAAATTGATTAGCGGATTTGCGATACCAAACGTTGATCTAAAGGCGAAACTGTTTGTGCAAAGAAGCCAATGAGCTTACCATCCGGACCAACGAGGTATTTACTGAAATTCCAGACAGGTGCCTGACTGCACCAGCCGTTCTGTTCCGGATTGGTGAGCCACTGATAAATAGGTTGTTGCGCTGCACCTTTTACTACCGAAGCTTTGGCGGCAAGCGGAAAACTAACGCCGTAATTTTTTTGACAAAAAGCAACAATTGACTCATTGCTGCCTTTTTCCTGATCTTTAAAATCATTGGCAGGAAAACCAATCACCACTAGCTTATCCCTGTATTGTCTGTATAAAGTTTCCAACTCCGCATATTGACCTGTATAGCCGCAATCACTTGCCGTATTCACCAGCAACAAATACTTACCCTTATACTCGGCCAGATTCAGTGTTTGTCCATTGATGCCCGTTGCTGATATGGCAAACAAATCCGCTTTGGGCTGCTGATCATTTGTATTCAACTGAACCGCTGTTTTGCTGCCGAATAATTTTCCCGGCAGCATAATCAGGCCATACAAAGATTTCATCAAAGATTGTCTCCAGGTCATATCAGGTTGTTTCACGAGTACAAGTACTACTATAACAACAACCAGCCCGATCAATAGTTTGGCACGCATTATCTAATCACCATTTTAAAGAGTTTGAGTTTACCATTGAGTGGCGGATACTTGATGGCAGGATCGAACCAAGTTGGCGTTTTCATCACCGATTTCTTATGACTAAACGTATCGAAGCTCGCTTTGCCATGATAAGCACCTGTACCGCTAAAACCGCGACCACCAAAAGGCAGGTGATGATTCGTTAAATGCCAGGCCACATTGTTGACGCAACCGCCGCCGAAGGAAACCCTGTCCATCCACCACTGCTCATTTTCCTTTGATGCAGTGAATACATAAAACGCCAATGGATTCTTATTGCGGGCAATGATCTGCAATGCTTCTTCCTTGGTGTCAAAACTTAAGATGGGCAATACCGGGCCAAAAATTTCTTCCTGCATCACCGGTGTATCTAGTGATACTTCATCCAGTAAAGTAGGTGCGATGTATAAACTGTCGGCATTGGTTTGTCCGCCCACCAATACAAGACCTTGTTGCAGGTATTGCTGAATGCGTTGGAACTGTCTTGCATTGATGATCTTTCCGTAATTGCTGCTCTGGCTGGGATCATCACCAAAGAAATCATGAATGGTTTTTTTCAATGCCTCAATCAATGCCTGCTTTTTAGACGCATGCACCAACACATAATCTGCAGTCACACACATTTGTCCGGCATTGGAAAATTTTGCCACAGCAATTCTTCTGGCAGTTACAGCAATGTCCGCATCTGCTTCTACCACTACCGGACTTTTACCGCCCAGCTCCAAAGTAACGGGTACCAGTTTGTCTGCCGCCAACTGATAAATGATTCTTCCTACTGCAGTGCTGCCGGTATAGAACACATGATCAAATGCGAAGGACTGCATCATTTCAGGCACCACTTTGGCACCATCACCTTGTACATACCAGATATAATTTTTATCAAAGACAGACTCGATGATTTGCTGCATCACTTTTTCAGTAGCAGGTGCATGCTCACTAGGCTTCAGCACCACACAATTGCCTGCAGCGATAGCACCGATGAGCGGATTGATCAATAATTGAAATGGATAGTTCCATGGCGCAATAATCAATACCACACCCAAGGGTTCTGATACAATACGACTGCTCGATGGCAGGTTAAGCAGATTGGTGCTAACACGCTGTGGCTCCATCCAGGCTTTTAACTCATTGATGGCATGACGCAATTCAGTTAACACAATACCATTCTCTGTAACCCAGCATTCTTCTTTTGATTTTTTCAAATCAGCATACAACGCATCGTAAATAGCTTGTTCATGTGCTTCGATGGCTTGTTTGAGTTTTTGTAGCTGCTGGCGGCGGAATGCATAGCTGCGAGTGGCACCTGTATCAAAATAGTTCCTGATGGCTTGAAGTTGTTCCTGCATACAATCGTAATGTGTGATAAAAGTAATCAATGCGCCGACTGCCGGCGATTAATTCAACCGGGAAAGTGCGACTTTGTTGTGCTCATCCTACTTTTACAGCAAATTCATCCATGCATTTACCCGGTTCGCACGAATATTTTATGCAGCAGGCTTTGAAAGAAGCCCAGGAAGCTTTTGATGCCGATGAGGTACCGGTGGGTGCAGTAGTGGTGCTGGGCAACCGCATTATTGCCAGAGGACATAATCAGGTAGAAAGACTCAACGACCCCACGGCCCATGCCGAAATGATTGCATTAACCAGTGCATTCAATACACTTGGGGCCAAATACATCCCCGAAGCTACCTTATATGTTACGCTAGAACCCTGCCCTATGTGCGCCGGTGCTATTTACTGGGGTAAGATTGGCCGGATTGTGTATGGGGCTTCCGATGCAAAACAAGGTTATCGGGCTTTTTACAGAAAATCACCCTTCCACCCAAAGGCGGAAATCCTCGGTGGTATTCTGGAAGAACCCTGTGCCGAATTGATGAAAGCTTTTTTCCGCAGCAAGCGCTAGGCATTTTCGACATCAGAAAGAATCTGCTTTCGGGCTTTCTGTCAAAACAGAATGGCGCTACATTTGTTATCCTTTCAACAAACAAGCTAAAAATTTAGATTATGTCATTTACACTCGCACCCTTACCCTATGCACATGATGCACTGGAACCGCATATTGATACCACAACCATGCAGATTCACCATGGTAAGCACCATCAGGCTTATGTAGATAACCTCAATAAAGCTATTGCTGGAACCCCTAATGAAGGCAAAAGCCTAGAAGAATTGGTGGCTGCCGCTGGTAGCATTTCTCCTGCTGTACGCAACAACGGTGGCGGTCACTGGAATCACACTTTCTTCTGGGAAAGTCTGGCACCCAATGCAGGTGGTACCCCAACAGGTGCACTGTCTGATGCCATTAATGCCGCTTTTGGCAGTTTTGATGCTTTTAAAGAGAAGTTTGCTGCTGCAGGTATGACCCGTTTTGGTTCAGGATGGGCTTGGCTGATTGTGAAGGATGGCAAGCTGGAAGTAAGCTCTACCCCTAATCAGGATAACCCTTTGATGGATGTTGCTGAAGTAAAAGGCACACCAATCTTGGGTGCAGATGTTTGGGAACATGCGTATTACCTGAAATACCAGAACCGCCGCGCCGATTATTTGGCCGCTTTCTGGAATGTGGTAAACTGGAATAAAGTAGCAGAACGTTTCAACGCAGCTAAGTAATTACCGGAAAATAGTCCTAAGTTTGAGTCACGCCACGGCGTGACTTTTTTTATCGAAACCCGGATCATGAGAAGAACCCTTTTTATTTTGGTGCTTGCTTCAGCCTTCAGTACTTGTACCAGCCACAACAAACGCGTCCTGATTCTATTTAAGGGCAATGCCGATATTGATGGCGACAAAAAAACAGTGGTTTTGAAGGGCGGAAGCGGACTAGGCGAAAAAGAGGTTTTCTACAGCACAGGCGATATCATCAACCTTACTGTAACGCAGGAAGACAATAGTGCAGCTGAAGTAGCGATTAAAGAAGATGGCCTGCATTTCCTGAATACTACTAAAGACACCATACTGGGTAGCTATCAGGTGTATAGCGATCCTAGCAAAGCATCTAAGAATAGTATTTCTCAAGAGACTTTGCGCAAAAGCATCGATTCACTAGAATTATTGATTCAAAACAAGAACGTGAGTGCTGCCAACAGGAATTTCTTCATTGCACCCGGACAAGCAGCCAAACTTTCAGACAATGTAGAAGCTTTTGTTGTAACACCCTACCATCAGATGACATCCATGGAAGGCAAGGATGGGAAAGCACCGGAAGTCTATCGCTTCTGGAGTATCAAAGAAATCAGAGAAACCATTGATAAGCTGAAAGGCTTCACAAAGGCGGAAGCGCCCAAAGAATAAAAAAATCCCCACAACATCGTGGGGATTTTTGTTTCATTAAAAATTAATCTGACCGCGCAACTCTCCACCCGGATTAGCAGAGGTATGAATATTGACATACCATTTACCACCCAACAGGTCTTCTTCTTTCAGCATCATATTATCTATGACTACTGTTCCTGAATAAGTAGCAGTTGCAGCTGCTGTGAAACCACTGATACCCGTTAAAACACCTGCGTTCACACCTGCTAATGCAGGACCGTGAATATGCATTGCAGCTGGTGCACCACTCAAGTTGTTCCAGCGCAATGTGTAGCTGAGCACTTTGGTGCTTTTGTTATAAGATACATCCATGCTGCCTGTAGCATTTGTCGTTACAGCAGGCACTTCTTGCATACCTGAAAGTGTGAGATTGGTTTTTGCAACAATCATGTTATCATTTGTTTCTTTTTTACAAGCACTAAACAATAACAAGAAGGCTGACAACAAAGTAAATAGTGATTTTTTCATAGAAACTGTTTTCACTATCTACGGTAACAGTATTCATCTGGATTGCAGCGATGATAAAAAGCAAAAAGGTTGCAGTAATCTACAACCTAACATTTTGCAATACGGATATTGGATAAAAACGGGAGGATATTGAATTCGTATCATGAGATACGATCCATCATCATTCCCGGATTTGCATTAATCTGTTTTTAATTCAGGGCACAGGATCATACCCATGTCCACCCCAAGGATGACATTTACTGATGCGTTTGATGGCTAGCCATAATCCTTTCAAAGGACCATGTTTGGTAATGGCTTCGTGCGCATAAGCAGAGCAGGTAGGCGTATATCGACACTTAGGCCCAATCACGGGAGAAATAACATACTGATAAAAACGAATCAGCAGCAGAAAGGGCCAACTAAGGATTTTTTTGAGTAGCTGCATGTTGTATCAGTTTTTGTATGATGTTGGCCACCACCTTTTTCAAATTGCTATACTCAGGAAGTGTTTTGTCCACATACAAGAGAAACACATTGAGTGAGGTATTGCCTTGTGCAGCAAGCTCTAGTAAAGGAGCTTTCTCTGTTCGATAGGCTTCGCGTAACAATCGTTTTACTCGATTGCGGTCTGTGGCTTTTTTAAAATAGCGACTGCTTACACCAACACCTGTTTTGATTGCGGCAGGACTTGCTTCCTGCTGTGTATAGAAAACCTTCACAGGAAAAACCAGAAAAGATTTTCCTCCGTTGAATAAAGCATCCAGCTCTTTGCGGCTTTTCAGCTTTTCTTTTTTCCCGTATGATTGGTTCGCTGTCATGAATGAAAAATCCCGCACTGCATTGCTGCAGAACGGGATTAAATATACTTCAAAGCTTACTGCAGATCAGTAAGGATTATTTCAGTCCTTTCTCGTCAGAAATAGTCAATTTCTTACGGCCTTTCATTCTGCGGCTAGCCAATACTTTACGACCATTGGCAGTCTGCATGCGCTTGCGGAAACCATGTACTGATTTACGACGACGCTTATGTGGTTGAAATGTACGTTTCATTGCTTTTTAGTTTTAAAAACCTAAAATCAGATTTCAACTGAATGCAGTCACCATACTGCGATCCTGTGAAAGGACGGCAAAGGTAATGGTTGGCAGGGAAAAAAGACAAAGCTTACAGCAATTTTTTTGATCACCTATTTGCAACAAGTTGATAATCAGCTGTGAATTAGATCAACCTGCTCACTTACTACCGCTTTCCCGAAGAAAATGGCCGCCTGCTGGTCAAAATTGGCTGCATAATCTGTAGTACAAAAGCGGATTTGGCCGCCTTTGCTGCATTTTTCGGCCATGGCCTGATGTCTTTGCAGGTATGCTGCCAAACTCTTCGCCACAATCTCACCTTGCGCAATCACCTGTACCTGCTTAGGCAAAAACTGCCTAATCTTATCCATCAACAAAGGATAATGGGTACAAGCCAACAAAATGGCATCGATATCGGGCGACTGTCCCAACAAATGGTTTAAGTGCTTTTGAACGAAATAGTCGGCACCCGGCTGATTGTATTCACCATTCTCAATCAAAGGCACCCACATAGGACAAGCTTCTTGATAGACCTGCAGTTGCGGATAGAACTTATCGATTTCAATAGGATAACTATTACTTGTAACCGTACCATTGGTACCAAGGATTCCAATATGACCTGTTTTCGAAAACTGTCCGATAATTTCTGTTGTAGGACGGATCACACCTAACACACGCTTGTTGGGCGCGATCTTTAGCAGGTCTTTTTGCTGAATGGTACGCAAAGCTTTCGCAGAAGCTGTATTACATGCTAGAACTACGAGCTCACATCCTTGTGCAAAAAACCATTGCACTGCTTCTAAAGTGTAGTGATAAACTGTTTCAAACGAACGCGGACCATAAGGCGCACGCGCATTATCGCCCAAATAGCAATAATCGTATTCTGGTAATTCGGCTACAATCTCTTTCAAGACGGTTAATCCGCCGTAACCACTATCAAATACACCAATGGGTGCGCGTTGCATCATTACCAAAAATAAGAACCACCCTGTATCAACAGAGTGGTTCTTGAATATATTCTTTAAAGAAGAAGGATTAACCCTTACCGGCAGGCTTAGCAGCTGGTTTAGCAGGCTGCTGTGCAGGAGCTTGTGCTTTCAAAGCATCTTCCAATTCTTTTGGCAATGCCCACTTCAGCTTCTGTGCAACTTTTACTACGAGGTTATCGCTCAATGATGGTGGTGCAAAGAATGCATCGCTCTTGAATACGTGTGTGTAATTTTCTTTAGCGATAATATCACGCAAAGCATCGTATACTTTCTGCATAGTTGGTGCCAGCAATTCAGCCTGCTTGTTTTGCAACATTTGCTGCTGATACTGATTCCAGTTTACCAATTTGTATCCCAGTTCGTTGATTTCTTTTTTCATCATCTCACGCGCTTTAGCAGGCATAGTAGCTGAATCCTTTTTGAAAGCGCTGTCTTTACGCTGATACTGCGTGAGGTCGTAATCTCTTTCTACACCCAGAGAATCCTTCATATAGATCTGGAGTAAAGAATCAATTTTTTGAATACCAGGCATCAGCTGAAGAATAGTCTCTTCATCAAAAACACCGATTTTAATTTGCTGGGCCTGCAGGTTATTAGCAAAACTTGCAACAAAGGCAAACGCTAATACCAAAAGAACTTTTTTCATTGCTTGGTTTTTATGTTTAACTATTAAACGCTTTATCTGATCCCCAATTCGCGCAGAACATCATCACTTTTGTCCAGCTTGGGGTCGGCAAATATAACGGTAATTCCCTCACTTTTATCTAGAACAAAGTCGTAAGAACGGGCAATGGCAATCTTCTGAATGGCATTGTAGACCTTATCCTGTATGGGTTTAATCAATTTTTGTCTTTCCTTAAACAAATCGCCTTCGTAGCCGAAGCGCTTCTTCTGTAATTCGCGTACTTCCTTCTCTTTATTAAAGAGCTCGTCTTCTCTTTTCTTCTTCAGGTCTTCAGAAAGCATGAATTGCTCGGCGTCAAAATTCTTGTACATCTTATCTAAAGCCACCTGCTTTTCATCAATTTCTTTCTGCCACTGCTCAGTAATCTGCTGAATCTTGGTTTCGGCTGTTTTATACTCTGGAATCTTTCCAAGAATGTAGCGCGTGTCTACTACGGCATATCGCTGTGCAACCACCGGTGCCAATGCAACAAGTGTGAGCAGGAGAAATAGGGTTATTTGCTTTTTCATACGCAAATCGTTTTTTAGATAGGTTATTCAGGTTCAAAACCGAGCATGAAGGTAAAGCGTGCTGCATCCCTCAGACGGTTATTTGGTGTAAACCTATCCAATCCTATGCCATAATCAAAACCTAGGAGACCAAACATGGGTAGGAAGAAGCGCATACCCACACCCACAGAACGGCGCAACTGGAATGGATTATACTCTTTGAAATTATACCAACCGTTGGCTGCTTCAAAGAAGGTAAGGCCATAGATGGTACTACTTGGGTTCAAACTCAATGGATAACGAAGCTCCATTGTGTACTTATTGAAGATAGTAAAGTACTGACGAGCACTCTGTTGATCAGGGTTTACCCTTGGATTAGAGCTCTCATATACAGGATATCCTCTGTGTGCAATGATGTCGAAACCGAGTAGTGCAAATTGGTTGGTCAGACCCGCATCACCCACCTGGAATCTTTCAAACGGAGAGATGTTCAGGTTGGAATTGTATCTGCCGATAAAGCCATATTTCACCGCAGCGCGGAATACAAACTGTTTGTTTCTTTCTTCGCCATGTGGTTTGCCCAGCGAGAAGAACCACTCACCATTGAAACGCCACTTGTGGTATTCCACCCATTTGTATGGGTTGATCTTGTTCACCACATTCGGGTTGAATAAAGAGTATGGTGGTGTTAACTGTAAACTCAGTAAGAAGTTAGAACCAGATCTTGGGAAGAGTGGCTGGTCAACAGAGGAACGCTGTAAAGCCAGTTTCAGGTTCAGGTTATGTGCGAAACCATTATTGAAACCAGGCAGGTTTACCGGATCAATAAAGTAGTTACTCAACTTATAACGAGTAAAGTTCAAACCCACAGAGAGGTTAAAGAAGTCATCAGGCCAACGCAACTGCTTAGCCAAGCTCAGTGTTGCACCAGTTGTTGAAATATAGTTATCTCTACCTGCATTACGGATATTGAAGCGACCCAATGAGTCGAACTGGTTAGAGAACTTGGTATTGTACACAGAGAAAGTCAAAGCATTTCTGCGTTTGCCACCCAACCAAGGCTCAGTGAATGAGAAGTTATAGGAACGGAAAGCACGACCATTACTCTGCACACGAATACTCAGCTTTTGGCCATCACCCATTGGCAATGGATCCCAAGCAGTTTTCTTAAACAGGTTTTTAGCAGAGAAGTTATTGAAAGAAACACCGAGTGTACCGGTTAGGCCGATAGCACCACCCCAGCCAGCAGATAATTCTAACTGATCACTTGATTTTTCTTCTACGCTATAGTTAATATCTACTGTTCCTTCTTCCGGATTAGGGATAGGGTTGATACCAATCTTTTCCTGGTTGAAATAATTTAACTGAGCAATCTCACGCTGTGAACGAACCAGATCTGTACGACTGAACTTTTCACCAGGGATGGTACGCAGCTCACGACGGATTACATATTCCTTTGTTCTGTCGTTACCTGTAATACGCACGTTCTTAATAGAAGCTTGCGGACCTTCCATCAAACGAATTTCATAATCGATGGTGTCATTGTATACAGCAGTTTCTACTGGTTCTGCGCGGAAGAACAGGTAACCATCATCCTGATACAAACCACTGATATCACCACCTTCTGGAGATGCATTCTTACCCAGTTTTTTATTCAGGTTTTCGAGGTTATAGATATCACCCTTTCTGATGCCGAGAATGGCAGTAAGAATAGAATCAGAATATTTAGTGTTACCTCTCCAACTGATATTTCCGAAATAATATTTTCTACCCTCTTTCAACTTCACATCAATATTCAACTGGCTAGTTGCATTGCTGTAGACAGTATCTTTTTCAATCATGGCATCACGATAGCCTAAAGCGTTGTAGTATTCCAGCAGCTTCTCTTTGTCTTCGTCGTATTTCTTTTCGTCAAACTTTGCACTAGCCAATTTCAATCTGAGGTAAGGATCCATCACACGCTTTGTTTTGCTGAACGTGAGGTAACCTTTTTCTCTCAGGTAGTCGTTGAATGTATAATGTCTGGGCTCAACAATTACCGGCTTATCAGTGATGGGATACAAGGTCATTCTTGATTTCTCCTTAGTACCCTTCATTTGTTTTTTCAACTTGGTTTCATCCACTGTGACACCACCGAAGTTGATATTGTTGATCTTCACCTTACTACCCTTGCGGATCACAAAATCCAGCATGATAGTATTCTCTAAAGATGAATCTTTTTTCTCCTTGATATCAATCTGCACATCTCTGAAACCTTTCTCTGCATAGAACTTACGAATACCATCTACTGCAGTTCTACGCATGTTCTCCGTCACCACACGATTCGGGAACAAACCAGTTTTTGCAGTAAGATCTTCTTGTTCTCCTTTTCTAACACCGATGAAATTGAACTTAGATAAACGCGGACGTTCCGTTACTTCAATCTCAACATCAATGAGTTTATTTTCTTTGATGCCTGTGATATAAATGGCCACATTACTGAAGTAATTCTGGCCCATTAATTTCAAGATGGCTTTAGAAAAATTATCGCCACCCGGAATCATCACTTCATCCGATACATTCAGGTTACCAATAGAAATCAGCAATGCTTCATCAAAGTATTTGTTTCCGGTAACCTTGATAGAATTGATCTTGTATTTGCGTGGTGTTTTCTGTGTAAAGATGTTGAGCAGGTCTACATCGACTTCAGTAACGGTCGTATCTTTTCCAGTTTCCTGTGCAAAGCCATTAATGCTGCTGAATAATCCAACAAGAAGCAAAATGAACAAATAGTGAGTCTTACGCATGCGTGTTCCAGTTTGAAGCTTGCTCAAAGGCTGCACAGCACCTTTTAAAGCAGTTGTCCGGTTGTTTAGGCGGGGCAAATTAACGGGATTATTCAAAAGTGTTTGTTAAATAGACAGTGATAATTGGCGTTTCATTTTCAAGCAGTTGCATCAGTTGCTTCCTGAATTTGCTGACCGGTCTTACCAAATCTGCGCTCGCGCGATTGATAATCCAAAATGGCTTCGCACAAATGCTCTTTACGGAAGTCTGGCCAACGGGTATTGGTGAAGTAAAGCTCTGCATAAGCCAGCTGGTACAATAAGAAATTACTGATTCTGTATTCACCGCTGGTACGGATCATCAATTCAGGATCAGGGAAAGCGCTTGTAGTTAAATAAGACTGAAGTGTTTGACTATCAATACTTTCTGGATCTATTTTACCCGCTTTCACATCCAAACCAATATGCTTTACCGCATTCACCAACTCCCAGCGGCTGCTGTAGCTTAGTGCCATCACTAGGTTAAGACCGGTATTGGCTGCTGTCATATCCAATGCTTCTTGCAACTCGTTCTTGGCAAAATCGGGCAACATACTCATATCGCCAATCACATGCAGCTTGATATTGTTTTTATTCAGAGTGGCCACTTCCTTGCGAATGGTATCTACCAGCAAGGTCATCAAACCATCCACTTCGCGTTGGGGCCTGTCCCAGTTTTCTGTACTGAACGCATAGAGTGTCAAGTACTTAACGCCTAATTCAGCGCATCCTTCCACGATATTGCGCACGCTTTCTACCCCATGAAAATGACCATAAAGGCGTTCTTGGCCTTTCTCTTCAGCCCAACGACCATTCCCATCCATAATGATGGCAATATGCTCGGGTAATCTTGTTTTATCAATCTGGGCTATCAGTTTTTCCAGCATATATCTGGCATTTTCAGGGCGCGAAGGTACGAAAAGGTTTGTTGACGGCAGCGAAAGACGGCTATCTGTCGGGGCAGCGATAAGAAGAAAGGTTAAAGGAAAGGCCAAATTGAAGGGTAACGAACTTATCAGCCTTCTTACTATTGCCTCTTTGGGCACCTGCTGAAAAGAAATTGACGCCATTACTGGTTTCATAGCTTCTATCCTGCAAGAGGCCAAAAGGCGTGAATGTAACACCATCTGATTCTAGTGAATTGTAGGCGTCGGGTGCATAAACGCCACTCACATCATCCAAATAATCTGTATTGGTAAAGCGATAAGTCAATTCAGCAAACACATTCAGTTTGGGGTTTAAGCTATACTTCACACCCACACCGAAAGGAATACTAATGGCCGTAGTACCATATTTCTGCAGGTTGGGATAAAGCGTACTACCCTGTCCTTCTGTACCGATATCTCTCAGAAAATACTTCTGATTATTGAAGTAGGTATAAGGATCGTAAGAGAAAATGCTTACACCCATAGTTACGTAAGGCGTAAAAATGTATTCGTCGAACTCGGGATTGAAACGAAAGAAATTGAAGTCGCCGGCAATACCAATCTCCCATATATCCGTGTTGAAACTCAGGTTTCTTCTACGTTCTAAAGGGCTGGGACTATATACATCTGAATAACCGAGTTGCGCGTAATTAGCTGATAAACGCACGCCGAGATAATCACCAAACTGCTTTCTAAAGAAAGCGCCGCCAGCTAATTTGGGTCTTTTGATTGAGGTAAATGTGTTGAGATCACCGAAATAATGGGCTGCACCCACTGAAAAACCAAATTCTCCCTGGTGCACAAAACTCTGCAACATCTGCGCACGCAGGTTGGATATTGCGAGTAAAAAGATTCCTATCAACAGTCCTTTCTTCAATGCGGCTCTTAAACGTGTGTAAATTAATCAAAACCAGCAAAGACCATATATAGACAAACGTTAATTTCTTTTGTCGAGACCCCAGGTTAATTTGGTACGAAGGGTTGACAAAAAGCTATTTTCATTCAGTCTGAGCAAACTTGCACAAAAAGTCTCACGCTTAACAGCAATTTGTATGCTTTTGGTAACAATTTCCCGTCGCGCATCCAATGCACAGATGAATTGATCGGTTCTACCTTCTATTTCGAAGGAAATCACTGTATTATCGGGTACTACGATAGAGCGAACGTTAAGGTTATGTGGCGCCACAGGCGTGATGACAAAGCTGGCCGAATCAGGAAAAAGAATTGGACCATTACAACTCATATTATACCCGGTTGAACCAGTGGGTGTAGAAACAATTAAGCCATCAGCCCAATACGTGTTCAGAAACTCTCCATTTAAGTAAGTGTGGATCTTGATCATTGGAGAAGTATCACGCTTATGGATGGCAAATTCATTCAAGCCAAATGGGGCATCTTTAAATAAGGGCAGATTAGCATCTACGTGAATCAAAGAACGCTTGTCTACTACATACGTATGATTCACCAAAGCGTCTACAGCAAGAGATAGTTCCTCTCTGCTGATGCTAGCCAGAAAGCCAAGACGACCAAAATTGATCCCTAATATGGGAATACCCGCATCACCTACCAATGCAATGGCGTCCAGCATGGTACCATCACCGCCCAAGCTGATTAGACAATCTGTCTCAGGCTCCAGCTCTTCTCTCTTTTTGAAAGGAATCAAATCATTTCGCAAATGTTCAGGTACGGCAAATATGTGGAGCAAAGGTTCGTAAATCTGCATACCCACTTGATGCTTAGCCAATTCTTCTATCAACAATTGTAAAGCATCTTCTTGTTCTATATCAAGCCCACGGCTATAAATGGCAACTTTCATAAACAATTGCAGCAAGCTGCTGCACTTCTGTAAAGATACCTTTCTTCAGTCAGTCTGCCCAAAGCAGCTTACTTATAGAAAGCAGTTTAGATATTCAAATAATTCAGGAGATGGTCGTAATTACTCTTTAACTCATTGGCATACTGCTCATCACCAAAATAGTAGCGCACAGCATACTCATATCGCTGAAAAGTAGCTACGATATCACTGATCTCTGCTTTATTGATGCGAATGGTTACAATGAACAAACCAGAATCAGGCTCCTGATACGTATTCAATTGGGTGATATATGCATCATTGGTTTCTACCAATCTGCTGATTTCACCAAAAGAGAAATGACGTTTGTCCATCTCCAATACAATGACGCCACCAGGATCTGCTGCACCGGTAAATGTGCCCAATAACAAGAGTAACTCGCTTGACGGGATACATCCAGCTACTTCACCCTGTTCATTCACAACAGGTACTAAAGACAATTGATGTTCATTCGCCAGTTTCAGCGAAGACAGAAAATACTCTTCTCCTTTTACTGCAGCTCTTACCCATTGATCTTCCAACACAGTAATGGCAGCTGTTTCATCTGCATCCAGTAAATCTTCTTTGCATACTACACCCACAAACTTGTCTTCGCTAACTACAGGTAGGTGATGAATGTCATAATCATCCATTAGCTGTAGCGCAAATTCAACCTTGTCCTGCAATTGCAGATTGGGATAAGCTGTTCTGATCAACTGATTGTTGAGCATGTACGGATTTGTTTACGCGTGCAATATAGATAAGACCGCACAACCGGGTATTATTGCTGCTTGAAGCGAGCAAGAAATCCTTCCAGTATCTTATTAAACTCTGCAGGCACTTCCATCATTGGCGCATGACCGCAATGATCGATGATGTGCAGCTCACTACTAGTAATGAGTTTATTGAACTCCCTGCCTACAAATGGCGGTGTAACAATATCGTTATTACCCCAAATCAGACAGGTTGGTACTTTAATTTGATTCAGCTCTTCGCCGAGATTATTTCTGATAGCACTCTTAGCCAGCGAAATGATCTTGATGACTTTGAGTCGATTATTGGTAATCTCAAACACCTCGTCTACCAATTCCTTGGTAGCGACTGCCGGATCGTAAAAAGTGATTTCTACTTTTTTCTTGATATACTCATAATCACCACGCTTAGGATAACTATCGCCCATGCCGTTCTCAAACAAGCCTGAGCTGCCGGTAAGAATGAGGGATTTGATGCGCTCCGGATGCTTTAGCACATGCACCAACGCAACGTGACCACCTAATGAATTACCCAGCAGATGAACGTTTTGGTAATCCATTGTTTCAATGAATTTCTGCACGTGCTTTTCCAATCCGCCAACAGTGGTATGAAAAATATCTAAGTCGAATAAAGGGAGAATGGGCACCACGACTTTATGCGTATGGCGAAAATGTTCAACCAGATCTTTGAAATTGCTAAGGGCACCAAACAAGCCATGGAGCAAGACCAAGGGCTCACCGTCACCTACTTCTACAAATTTGAACTTATCTACCTGTTTGATCTCGTAATTCATGTTCAGTTGTTTCGGCAATCGTTAGACAGCCACAAATAAAGGAAAAACCTCCAAAAATCTGCGGAAATGCCTGTTACTTAATTACTAAGCAGTGTCCGCTAAGATAACTGATTTACCTAAATAAACCTATACAATCACCCTGCTTGAAGCAGCTTCTGTTGCAAAAAAATCACCTAACTGGTGCAAGATGTTTTTGATAAAAGGAAGCGCATCTGCAATAAAACTCAGTAATGGTTTTACAAACCCATGCATGAACTGATAAAACTGCGAATTCGCTTTGGTATCGGCCGACAATAATTGCAGTTTGTCAGCGTAAAAAAGTACCAAAATCAGCAAACTGCTATACAATAATGCATACAACAGAATGCCACCAATTCTGTTGGCCCAACCCAACATCGCGAACTCCAGACTTTTCTGTACCAACGCTGCTAAAATGCGTACACCGAAATACACCCCTATGATGATCAGCAAAAAAGCCAGAAAGGGCAACCATTTTGCATCCAGCTCAGTTTCTTTTCCCAACCACACTGCCACTACTGCCGAGCATTTCAATGCCAGCAGCATACCTACAATCATGCCCACAAAGCTGAACAAAGCCACCACCAGCCCTTTGGAATAACCTTTCCAAACAGCAAGTGCCATGAGTATCAGAAATAAAGTATCAATCATAAAAACAAACAGACCTGCCCAAGAGCAGGTCTGATAAAAACGATATGCACGCGTAATTATTTCGCCAGCAGTTCTTTTACCAATGCTGATACGATCTTGCCGTCTGCCTGACCAGCCAATTGCTTGGTAGCCACACCCATCACTTTACCCATATCTTGCGGACCAGCAGCACCTACTTCAGCAATGATTTTTTCCAAAATGACTTTCAGCTCATCGGCACTCAATTGTTTGGGCAAAAACGTTTCGATGATATCCAGCTCTTCTTGTTCTTTCTGTGCCAAATCTGCACGACCCTGAGTGGTAAATACTTCCAGCGAATCTTTACGCTGCTTAGCCATACGCTGCAACAATTTCAACTCACCTTCTTCGCTCACTGCGCCATTGGCACCGGGTTCTGTTTTGGCTTTGATGATCTCAGCTTTGATCGCACGCAATGCGCGTAACAAAGCTTCATTCTTGGTTTTCATGGCATCTTTCATGCCCTCCATCACTTTTGCTTCCAAACTCATGGTATCTTGATTTAAGCGTTTTCTTTCAATTGTTGCTCGCGGAACTTGTTATAAAACTGCTTCGCGAAATCCTTCATCTCGTGCACCAGCTCATGGTTATGCGTGGCACGATCAAATGCATCGGCCATGCCCATCATGGTTTGATAATAGAAGTCAGCCATCTCATCCACCATCATGGTCTTGGTCCACAAATCGATGCGGAGCGCAGATTTATCTGCACTATCCCAAAAAGCCAGCATCATGGCCTTGGCCTGTTGCATCATATCCGCTGTGCTGTCTGTAGCAGTCCAATTGATCTGCTCAGGCACTTTATCTTCATCGAGGTGAACGTCTACAGTAATTGTTGATTTACGCATAGGGTAAAATTGAAGCGCAAATGTATAACAAAGCCATCAGCCCATCGCTTTTTCCAAGCTTTGCCAGAGCAAATCAGCGCTGCGTTCCCAGCTAAACTGCTTAGCCTGTTCCAGTCCCTTGGCGATCAATCTGCTACGCATTTGCTCATCTCTATAGACTTGAACCATCAACTGACCGATCGAATTGGGATCAGTAGGATCGCCATAAAGCCCCGCATCGCCACCCGTTTCCGGCATGGCGCTAGTATTAGAAGTGATGATGGGCACACCAGATTGCATAGCTTCTACAATGGGCACACCAAAACCTTCCCAGAAAGAAGGATAGACAGCCGCATAGGCCGCTGCGGTAATTTTTGCCAGTTCTTGCTCATCCAGATAATCCAATAACACCACATCCTCCCTGAACTTGTAAGAGCTAAGTTTATCCAATACATCTGCATACTGCCAGGCTTTTCTGCCCACCACCAGCAATTTCATGTTACTCCGCTGCCATTTCTTGAACACCGAAAATGCTTTCAGCAGATTCAACAAATTCTTGCGCGGATGAATACCGCCTGTAAAGAGAAAATACTCGCAATCATTGGCATACTGCGCTTTCACCGCAGCTTTTGCTTCATAATCTAATGGCTGAAAAAATGGTTTGGCTGCACTATAAACAACGTTGATCTTTCCTGCAGCTTTTGGATAATGCTGGATGATATCCTTTGCTGAAAAATCAGATACTGTTGCTAATCGCGTTGCTTTATGGATGAATGAACCAGTAAATAATTGATAAAACCAACGATGGTATGCCGGCACAAACTGCGGATAGTGCTTGAACGATACATCATGCACCACCATCACTTGTGGAATACGCGTAGTAAAACTGCAAAAACCATAAGGCTGTATTAACACATCAGGCTTGTATTTGCGTAATGCCATGGGCAAGCGCAGGTTGTACCAATACAGAAAGCCCAATGCATGACGTGCAGGCGGACCAACTTCTACAAACGTAACATTGGCTGCAAAACGAAAAGAAGGATCTGCAGGCCTGTCGAATACCAACACAAATTGGTGTTGCGGATATTGCGCCACCCATCTGCGCACAATCTCCTGCACAAAATAGCCATAGCCTTCTAGCTGACCTTTCTGCAGAAATATGGCGTTGATGGCGATGGTCATCTTACTTGCTGTAATCGTAAAATCCTTTTCCAGTTTTTCTACCCAATTCTCCTGCTGCTACTTTGGCTGCCTGTACAGGCGATGGAGTAAGTCTTTCCGGCTTGCCCAATGCTTCCCATACAATCTGACTAACACCGTAATTAATGTCCATACCAATCAGGTCCATCAGTTTAAACGGTCCCATCTTGAAACCTGTGGCTTCCATCACCTGATCAATCGTGGCAGGATCTGCGAGGCCTTGTTCTACCAGTTGCATGGCTTCGAGGTAGTAATGACGAGCCACGCGGTTCACAATAAAGCCCGGTGCGTCTTTACATATTACGGGAACTTTCTGCATACGCTTGGTAATATCTACCAGCATGTTGATTACAGTTTCACTCGTTTGCTCGCCGCGAATGACTTCCACCAGCTTCATCAAAGGCGCAGGATTGAAGAAATGCATACCTGCTACGCGGGATGGATTCACCACTTTCTCTGCAATAGCACTAACAGAGATAGAAGATGTATTGGTAGCAAAAATGGTCTCACTATGGTTGAGCTCGGCCAGTTGGTTGAATAAAGCCACTTTGGCATTGGTCTGTTCAATGATGGCTTCAATGATCAAATCTGCAATGCACAATTGCAGATCACCTGTAAATTGGATGCGTGCATACACATCAGCAGCCGGCTCTTTCAATCGGCCTTTGGCTTCCAATTGGGCTAAACTAGTATGGATACTCTGAGCAGCCTTATCCAAGACTGTAGCATTTAGATCGAATAAAATGGTATAAAAACCCGCTTGAGCTGCAACCTGAGCAATACCGCTACCCATGGTGCCCGCGCCGCAAACACAGATCGTTTCCACCGTATACATGGCTGAGATTTGAACGGCAAACTTACAGTTTATCCACCATGCCTGCCAATCAGCATTTTATGGGGGTTACCTGTACTATTTTTACAGCATGATGGAACAACTCGATCTCTTTGGTAATGCGTACACACCGGCACCCAAACCGGCTGCGCCCAAAAAGAAGGCGGTGAAAGCCGTGCCTGCTCCTGTTGAACCATCTGTAGTGGCAGAGCCTAACCCCGAAGTGTTCAATGACGGACGCATCAGCGTAAAGGTGAAGGCCAAGGTGGTAGCCGAGCCTATTGCTGCCAAACCTGTTGAATCAGTAGTGATCAATGAACCCAAATCTAGTACAACAGCAAAAGGAAAGCGTGGCAGAAAATCATTGAAGGAACTGGATGCAGAAGTTGATTTGATTGACGTGCCCGATGAAGCTACCCTGCAACAAAAACTCTATTATTCCATCAGTGAAGTAGCCGGTTGGTTTCGCGTGAATACGTCTTTGATTCGTTATTGGGAAAATGAATTTGATATTCTCAAACCCAGAAAGAACAGAAAAGGTGATCGTCTCTTTCGTGTAGAAGATATCAAGAACCTGCAACTGATTTATTATCTATTGCGTCAGCGTAAGTTTTCTATTGAAGGCGCCCGCAATTATTTGAAGCAGCACAAGCAACAAGCCGATGCACAAATGCAGGTAGCTGCATCTTTAACAAAATTCCGTGCCTTTCTCCTAGAGTTGCGTGCTAACTTAGACGCATGAAGCAAGCACTCTTATTAGCCATTGCTGCAATTCTATTTTCCTGCAGTACCCAACGCGCTGTTACCAAAGCTGATTTTACTATTGTACCCGACTCAGTGGATAAGGTGCTGAAAGGTATAATCACTCGTGCTACGTTGGAAAATGACCCTGCATTCAGTTGGTTGAAATCCAATATGCAATACGGCAGACCCGATGATGCAGCAGTACAAGCTTTTCGCGAGAAGAAAGAGCAGTTTTCTTTAGTTGTGTTCGTTGGCACCTGGTGTTTAGATACCAAGAACTTGTTACCTAAGCTGTATCAACTCACAGATGCAAGTGGTTTTCCTTTGGAGAAAGTACAATTGATTGCGACAGACAGAAAAAAGCAAGCAGCCAATAACCTGCACGAACAATACAAAGTGTATTCAGTGCCTGCATTTCTGGTAATGAAAAATGGAAAAGAAATAGGTCGTGTGATTGAATACGGCGAAACCGGTGATCCCATCAAAGAGCTAGGCGCCATTGTTGCCAAGCTTTAAGCTTGTCGAACCACCACATCTGTACTAGCAGCAGCCAGTTCTATCCGCTGCTCATTTAACCATTGGATAATTTCTAGATTAATCTGTGCCCGTAGTTCGTTGAATGCTTCCACATTGTATTCCATCGACACCATATACTCAATGGTGTAGACATGTGCATTCTTGCCGGTATCAGATAAAAAAACTACCTGACCATCCACACCGGGCTTGTCAAGTATCTGCTTTACTGCATTAGTTAAAGCCGCTAATTGTTGCGCCGAAGCACTTAAGCCAATCTCCAGCTTTAATTCTGCTTTGCGCTGTGTGCGCAGGGAAATATTATCTACGATGCTATCAACCATTTGCTTGTTGGGCACAGAGATATAAGTCTTTTCTGTTGTACGAATGCGTGTGCTACGCAGACCAATCTTTTCGATAGTTCCGGTAAAGCCCTGCACTTTAACGAGATCGCCTGTAACAAAAGGTTTATCAAAAAAGATGATGAAAGATGCAATCAGGTTCTCTAAACTTTCTCTAGTTGCTAATGCAATAGCCGCACCCACAATGCTTAAGCCTGTGAGTAGATTGCCAATGTCTTTGTGAAACACGAAATGCAGAATGAGCAAAATGCCATTCAGTACTATCAGTACTTTCAGAAAATCCTTGAAGAAAACAATGAGTTGGTTATCGGTTTGATCAGCTGTTTTGCTGGCCTTCTCTTCTAGAATCAACGCAATAAATTCGATGACACGCAAACAGAGCCAAATAAAAGCAAGAATCAAAATTAGGTTGGCCGTGCCGTCTACAAGTTCACGAAGGGTGATTTTGTAAATACGTACATCCAATACTTTTGGAAAATACAGTTTATCAAAAGCAACAAGGGTAATGAATACAATCAGAAATAATTCTAGCGGCTGCTTTACCAAATCCACAAAAGACTGACGTAGACTATGCTGTCCTCTCTTAGACACCAGTCTATAAATAAGTCCAGCAAAATACCTAGAAATAATTCTGCGTATTAACGCAATTAAACCCACTGCCAATAAGACCATAAGGTAGTTGCGTACCGTATTATCCAGTATTACCTGGTTCAAAAAATCCTGCATAGCTCAACACTATTTTTTCCAATGATGCAATTGCACATCTTGTCCATCGAAGCTGGCATAAGTAAAGTTGCGTATCCAGTCGCCCAGATTAATATACCTGCTGCGTTCATTCAAAGCGAAGTCAATCGGATAATGCCTATGCCCAAAAATGAAATAATCGTAATGTTCTTTCTCTAATACTTCTTTGCAATAAACAATCAACCACTCTTTATCAGCACCTAAAAACTCTGCATCGGCTTCGCCTGTTTTTTCGCGGCTTTTTCTGCTGAAATAATTCGCTAACCCAATGCCTAAATTAGGATGCAGCCAGCCAAATAACCACTGACAAACTGGATTACGAAATATCTTTTTGATAAACTTAAATCCATGATCACCGGGACCTAAGCCATCGCCATGACCGATATAGAAACGTTGACCATTCCACTCGTACACTTTAGGTTCATAATGCACGGGGATATTCAGTTCTTGCTGAAAATAATCGCGCATCCACATATCGTGGTTGCCTACAAACACTTCTATAGGAATACCGCTATCGGTTAATTCGGCCAGCTTGCCTAATAAACGTGTAAAACCGCGAGGAACTGCTTTCTTGTATTCAAACCAAAAATCAAAAATATCGCCTGCAATAATAATGCGGCCTGCATCGTGGCGAATATGCTCCAAAAAAGCCACAACTGCTTTTTCTCTCTCCAAGCTAGCTGCATGATTAGGCGCACCCAGGTGAAAATCAGACAGGAGATAAAGTTTCTTATTTGAACTAAATGCTTGCAATGATCAGGAATTGTTTTTGCGGAAGAGGTATTCCAATACATCGCCGCTTTCAATAAGTGGGCGACCTTCTACAGAATGATTAAACCAGTATATCCATGCAACCGTTTCTGCACCATTGCAAAATACTTTGGTGATGGCTCTACGATATTGCGGCACTTCACCATCATCGGGATGCACACCTTCGTAATCATCTAACTGTGCAATGGCCCAACCAAATTGATCCGCGTTGGTAATATGGTACAGTTCTCCTTTGATCATGCAACCAGCTTCGCTGGGAATAGCTGCAGGATATTCGCCCATATCATATAAACAGCCGGGCACAGAAGCGTCGCCTACCAGTGTAAAAAAATTGCTGATATACGCATATGCCGGATGCTTGAATCCGCTTCTTAAAGAACCATACACGAATAATTGATAACACTTATCTGGCATAACACCATAAAGATAAACCATTCCGCCTCAGCGTTCTACCAGAAAACAAAATACTTCTTTGGGACCATGCACACCAACCACCAGCGTCTTTTCAATATCCGCGGTACGGCTGGGACCTGTAGCTAAAGTGATAAGAGAAGGCAACGCTTCATGTTGCGATACGGTTTGCATCAAAGCATCGCCAATATCGTCCACTAATTGATCTGTGTACGCAATACAGATATGTGCAGGTGCATAGACACTTGTTGTTCTGCCACTGGCAGATGCACTACTCAGCAACATACTACCTGTTCTGGCCACCAGCTTATCACATGAAGTGATGGATACATGACAATGGTGCAAATCATCCGTAGTATGAGCTGCAAAACCTTTAGCAGCAAGCATATCTACAATCGGCTGCTCTTTGCAATAAACATGTTGCCAATGCCTAGCTTCTACCAACTGTTGTAACTGTACTGCCAACTCAGCTTCATCTGCACAGAAAGAAAAGCGGCCCTGCAGCTTGGTGAAATTCTCGGCAAATGCAATAGCCAATTCCTCAGTAGACGCATGAAACACTGCACGATCTACTGTTCTTGTAGGAAAGGGAACAGGCACTTGCTTTTGCAGTGCCTGTTGAATCCTATTTAAGATATTTTCTCTTGCAGACTGACTCATGCAACAGGTTGATCATTTTGTTCTGAAGATACTGGTGTATCAGCTGCTGGTGCTGTTTCAGCTTCCGTATGATTAGTAGCAGCTGTTTCCACAACTTCTGCTTCTTCAACATCCAGCAATTTCTTCTCACCAAAAGGACGCTTACCAATCAGTTCTTCTACATCGCTCTGGTGCAATACTTCTCTTTCCAGCAGGGCTTTGGCCAACTTCTCTACTTCTTCACGCTTCTCACGGAGCAATACAAGTGTTTGCTGGTAAGCGAGGTCAATGATCTTACGCACTTCCTCATCAATAATCTTACCGGTTTCTTCACTATAAGGCTTGGTGAAAGTATTTTCAGCAGCAGGATCGTAATAGCTAACATTACCCACTTTATCGTTCATACCGTATACCGTTACCATTGCGTAAGCTGTTCTGGTAATCTGCTGTAAGTCGTTAGACGCACCTGTAGAAATCTTGCCAAAGAAAATTTCTTCCGCTGCACGACCACCCAATGTCATACGAATCTGATCCATCAACTGCTCGATGGTATAGAGATACTGCTCTTTCGGCGTGTATTGTGCATAACCCAAGGCAGCAGTACCGCGTGGCACGATGGTTACTTTCAACAAAGGATAGGCATGCTCTAGGAACCAACCACAAATAGCGTGACCAGCTTCGTGATAAGCAATCACTTCTTTTTCTTCCGGCAGGATGATCTTGTTCTTTTTCTCCAGACCACCAATCACACGATCAATCGCATCTTGGAAGTCTTTCATATCTACTGCTTCTTTGCCATTACGTGCAGCAATCAAAGCAGCTTCATTACATACGTTGGCAATATCGGCACCGGCAAAGCCTGGTGTCTGTTCTGCCAGTTTATGAATATCCAGTTTTTCAGAAATCTTGATCGGCTGCAAATGCACTTTGAAAATCGCTTCACGACCTTTCAAATCAGGACGATCAATCGTGATTTGTCTGTCGAAACGACCTGGACGCAACAATGCTGAATCCAATACATCAGGACGGTTGGTTGCAGCGAGGATGATGATACCTGCATCACCTGCGAAACCATCCATCTCTACCAGCAACTGGTTCAAAGTATTTTCTCTTTCGTCGTTACTCATGATGGCGTTACGGCCACGAGCACGACCAATCGCATCAATCTCATCAATAAAGATCACGCAAGGCGCTTTCTCACGCGCCTGCTTAAACAGGTCACGCACACGGCTGGCACCCACACCTACAAACATTTCTACGAAATCACTACCACTCAAACTGAAGAAAGGCACTTGTGCTTCGCCAGCCATCGCTTTTGCCAACAAGGTCTTACCCGTACCCGGAGGGCCTACCAGCAATGCACCTTTCGGAATCTTACCACCGAGTGAAGTATATTTTTTGGGATTCTTGAGGAAGTCAACGATTTCCATCACTTCCACTTTCGCTTCATCCAAACCAGCAACATCAGAGAAAGTGATGTTCACTTTGGTGCCTTTTTCAAACAGGGTAGCTTTTGATTTACCAATATTGAAAATACCACCGGGACCGCCGCCACCTGCAGGACCACCCATTTTACGCATGAGTAGAATCCAAGCAAAGACTATCACGAGCAAGCTCACCACCGTATTTAGTACAGGACCGAACCACTCAGCTTCACTCACTGTATTCTCAGGTACTTCAGGAATATTGTTGGCTTTGTAAAAATCACGCAGGTCTTCTTTGAAGCTGCGCCAATCAGTTACATTGAATTCAAACAAAGGCATGCCCTTCACTTTTTCGCGGGGCAATACTTTACCAAACTTCTTTACATAGAACTCTTTACCCAGCACATCCGGTTTTACATAGATGCGCACCAGATCTTTGTTTTTAACAAGGTCCAGCTTCTCAACATCACCGGCAATCAGCATTTGCTGCTTAAACTCCTGCTCTGATACACGCACCAAGTCTGGTGAGAAACGCATGAACTGCGCACCCAGCAGGGTTAGTGCAATCAGACCATAGATCCAGTAGATATTGAAACGGGGCGTTTTACGCTGTCCGTCGCCGCCCTTATTGTCTTGAAAATTGAATCGCTGATTTCTTTCATCTTGTGGCATAACACATTCTCCCTCTTAGTTGTATTGATCGCTTGTTAGCTTATAAGTTATGTTCTTGTAAATCGGCATCGCTCCACATCTCTTCGATCTTGTAGAACTTACGTGATTCAGGATGCATTACATGCACCACAATGTTCACATAATCCAACAAAACCCACTGCATCCCCTTGTAACCCTCTTGTCTGTATGGCGCTTCTGCACATTCTAACCGCATCTGATTGTCTACATGATCAATGATGGCTTTAATCTGGGTAGTGCTGGTTGCTTCGCAGACTACAAAAAAGTCTGCAGCTGCTTCTGCTACTTTGCGCAGGTCTAGACTGACGATGTTCTCGCCTTTTTTATCCTGAATTGCTCTGATAATGGTTTTGAACACTTTAGAATTCCGGTTGATCCGGAGCACGGTACCCTTCTTACGCAGATTCGAAACAGATAGTGTTGCCAATAATGAATGCAGTTTTTAAGTTATCAATCGCTCTTGTTCTCCCGTTTAGCTGTCTTCAGTAAGACAAGCAATACTAAGCTAACGCGGCTTCACCTAAATTCGTTCAAAAATAGTGATTCTTTGTCAGCCCCAACCAACCCTAATCCCCTCGGAACACCGTTCATAGAATTGGCTGCTGTTACTAGTACCAATAGTTATGCCATGTTTCAGGTGAAAGCCAATTCGGCTGCCCATGGAACAGCCTATTTTGCCCATGCCCAAACAGCAGGCAGGGGCCAGATGGGTAAGGTTTGGCGCACGGCGGAAGGGCAAAACATCATTTTGTCTGTGATAGCCGATACCAGTCATTGGACCATTCACCAACAATTTGGCCTCAGTATGGCGATGGCGCTGGGTGTTCACGACTTTTTCAGCAGATATGCCGGTGATGAAAGTTCTGTTAAATGGCCTAATGATCTGTATTGGCGTGACAGAAAGGCAGGCGGTATCCTCATCGAATCGGTGATTGGCAGCAATGCATTCGGCGAACCCGAGTGGAAATGGGCGATTATTGGTATTGGGATCAATATCAACCAAACCCTCTTCCCTCCGGAATTGATCAATCCTGTATCGCTTAAACAAATCACCGGTAAAGACCATGACCCGGTAGAATTGGCTAAAGAACTGTGCACCTGTCTGGAAAACCGCTATCAACAATTGCTACAAACTGGCGTAGCGGGTATCATGCAAGCATACAATGCTGTTTTATACAAAAAGGGGCAACAAATCCGCATGCGTAAAGACAATGCGGCTTTCAATTGTACCGTATTAGGCGTAAATGAACAAGGACAACTACTTGTAGACGGCGCCATGCAACCGGCCTTCACACACGGTGAGGCGGAATGGGTGATTCTCTAACCTATCATCAACAGAATTTCTACAGGCCGGATAATTCAGGCAACTTTGCGCCACTTAAACAACCACATGACCTGGAAGGAAAGAATCATCCTGTTTTTATTGGCCAGCATCAACTTCACCCATATTCTGGATTTTATGGTGATGATGCCACTCGGAAACAAACTCATGCCCTATTTTCATATCACACCCCAAGAATTCAGTGTGATTGTTGCTTCATACAGCATTAGTGCTTTTGTGAGTGGATTGATCGGCATGTTCTTCGTTGATCGCTTCGATAGAAAAAAAGTATTGCTCTTTGGTTATACCGGATTCATCATCGGTACGATTTTTTGCGGCATTGCACCCACGCATTATTTATTGTTAGGTAGCAGAATTGTTGCAGGTTTATTTGGCGGACTCATCGGCGCACAAGTATTGAGTATTGTAGCAGACACCTTCCCTTATGAAAGACGCGGACAAGCCATGGGTTTTCTTTTTACTGCGTTTTCTGTAGCCTCTATCGTTGGTGTACCCTTATCACTTTTCTTAGCAGATACGTTTAGCTGGCATGCGCCTTTCTTTTTTATTGGTGCTTTGGGCATCATCATTATTCCTTCGATTGCGCGTTTCATGCAACCGATGACAGATCACATGTTGGCGGAGAAAGAAAAACCCATGCAGATTCTGCGCAATATCCTTGGCAGCAAACTCAACCTAACTGCATTTGCTTTATCGGCAACATTGATGCTGGGGCACTTTGTGATCATTCCGTTTCTGAACCCCTTCATGGAATTCAATGTAGGCTTCAATGAATGGCAAAGACAATTGGTGTACATGGTAGGCGGCACAGTCACTATTTTCTCTGCACCTATGGCTGGCAAGCTTTCTGATAAATACGGCAAGCACAAAATCTTCACCATTTTTGCTTTGCTGAGTGTGATACCCATTTTCCTTATCACCAATATGCCACGCATTCCCTATTACTATGTGCTAGTAGTAACAGGCATTTGGTTTTTATTAAGCAGTGGCCGAAACATTCCTGCACAAGCCATCGTGAGTAATGTAGTTCCTCCTCACCAACGTGGCAGTTTTCAAAGTTTCAATAGTTGCATAACGCAAGCTTTTACCGGTTTAGCCACTTTGATAGCAGGCGTGATTGTAACCAAAGCACCGGATGGACATCTCGAACATTATTCCATTGTGGGATTCATCAGTGTGGCTGTAGTGATACTGTCTACATTTGTAGCAGCACGCATACCCAAACAAGCATAAGATGAGCACTGAATACAAACTCACCCAATACTCTCATGGCGCAGGCTGTGGTTGTAAAATTGCACCAGCAGTACTGGAAACCATTTTGCACAGCGATTTGCCTGCGGGCAATTTTCCTGCACTACTTGTTGGCAATAGCAGCAAGGATGATGCAGCTGTCTATCATTTGGGTAATGGTCAGGCACTGATCAGCACCACAGATTTCTTTATGCCGATAGTAGATGATGCGTTTGATTTTGGACGCATTGCTGCAGCCAATGCCATCAGCGATGTCTATGCCATGGGCGGCACACCTACATTAGCGATTGCGATTCTCGGTTGGCCTGTAGAACAATTACCGGCCAATTTGGCGAAAGCAGTATTAGAGGGTGCGCGCAGCATTTGCGCTGAAGCAAAAATTCCTTTAGCAGGTGGACATAGTATTGATAGCAAGGAACCCATTTTTGGTTTGTCCGTAAATGGATTGGTTGCAACCAATCATTTGAAACAAAACAATACCGCGCAAGAAGGTGATGTATTGCTCATGACCAAACCACTCGGCGTGGGCATCCTCAGCACAGCAATGAAACGTGGTGTATTGGCAACTGAACACCAAGATGCATTGATTCAACAACTCACTACATTGAATAAGATTGGTGCACAGCTGGGACAAGTTGCCGGCGTGCATGCCATGACGGATATTACAGGCTTCGGCTTATTGGGCCATTGCATGGAAATGGCTGAGGGCAGTGGACTCAGTGCCGAGATTCATTATCAACAAGTGCCCATTCTCGAATCTGCCAGAACCTATTTGAAAGATAGAATTGTACCAGATGCTACTTACCGCAATTGGAACAGCTATAATGCGCAAACTGGTTTTGGTACAGGCGTGAATGTGATGGAAGCATTCAGCATCTTACTTGATCCGCAAACCAATGGTGGTTTATTGATTGCAGTAGCACCGGCAGCTTTGAATGAAGTACAAGCCATCTTTGAAGCAAATGGTTTGGATGCATATGCACAACCTGTAGGACGTATGACTGCAGCGGGAGAGAAAAGGGTGATGGTGATATAATACACCAATACGTTCAGACTCGTCCTTCCTCAATAAAAAAATACTAGCTATAGCTACTTTGTTTATTACGTCCTTTTTGGCTTGACCCAAAAAGGACCAAAAAGGTCAAGGCTGCAGAAAACCGTCGATACATACTACGGCTCGCTACGGAGCAGAAAGGAAACTCGTGCTAACGCACTCAAACAGCCTTTCTGCTTTTCCTCCACTCGCCTTGATGTAGCGCGACGATTTTCTGAGGCCAGAATTTTTAGCAAGGTTGCTGCTGTTGATAGATCACGCTAATTCTTGAGCATAAAAATCACTGATGCAGGTTTGCCTGTTTTGGGATGTAAGGGTTCTTGCATGGATTGAATAGTATAGCCGCAATCAGTAAATAACGCTAACCAATCTTCCAGTGTTCTGAAATACCAAGGATGTGCATCTTTGAAATCGCTGGAGAAGCCTGCCCAACTACCTTCGCGCCAACCGCTTTGATAGGGCAAGTCGCCACAAGCCACTACCGGATGTAATGTTTGAATCACCAGATGTCCGCCAGTATGCATATGCTTACGCAGGGTTTGCACTAAGTCGCCCACCAGCTCATCACCAAACAAAGCAAAATTGATAGCGATTACATCAAATCGTTCTTCTTGTAAAGCATCTGCAATAATATCCTGATAACTCGCTACTGCGTATTCCATATCAGGTGCTAGACTCTTTGCTGCATCAATCAAGGCAGGAATGGCATCTACACCTTTGATAGTTGCCTGCGGCAGTTGTGTTTTCAAAGCCCGACTCAACCAACCTTCTCCACAACCTAAATCCAATAAAGAAGCAGGTTGCAGAGCAGTAATTGCCTGTACAATAGCAGCATTGGTCACCAATTGTCTGCTTTCAATCGCTTTATCTGCAATGGCTTTGCTCCAAGGTGCAGCATTGATATGCCAGCTATCGAGTATGGATTTTTCTATTTGCATGATTATACCAATGCATCAATACGTTTGGCGAGCGTTCTATCCAAATCCGTAACCACATTGCCTGCATCATGCGTGCTTAACCAGATTTCTACTTTGTTCCACACATTGGTCCACAAAGGATGGTGATTCATTTTCTCTGCTTCAATCGCAACGCGCGTCATAAACGCAAATGCTTCAGAGAAATCGGCAAATTCAAATTTTTTGTAGAGGGTATTGTTGACTTCGGACCACATAAAAGCAATGATTGAATGAGTGAATGATTGGATGATAGGATGAGCGAATACGTGAAAATAAGCAATGATTCAGCGCAATAATCATCTTGATTAAAACACCATATTCCCTTTGTTGCGGATCATTTCATTGGTGAGCTCTGTAACCATCTGAATGCCTTGCAAGCTTTTCACCGATTGAATGATCCAGCTGCAGCGTTCATCATCTACCCAATCGCCTTTCATGAGCCAGAGAAAATCCATATGTCGGAACTCGGGCAGTAAATATTCCCCATCACAATGGTTGTGGTAGAGATAATGCGTGAGAAAACTGTTTTTCTCCTGCGATTCGTAAATAGAAAAATAATAACGACGATCTTTCTTGCGTAAGTGAATTTCAATCTCCGGGTTCATCCGAAACTGAAAGCCCAACAGTTTGTTCACCTGCAGGCAGAACTGGTAATTCTTCATAGACCCCATGATGCCCAGCAGGCGGGTATCTTCAAAGAAGTCCTCATTCAATCCTTCAACATCCAAAACTAATTTCGCCGTGGCCATACTAGAATTCAACGTCGAATTCTAATACTTCATTGCCTCTTTGCACTTTTAATTTTGTCTTATCGCCTTTTTTGAACTTAGACAGGCTTTGCATATAGCTCTGTACATCCACAAATTTGTAATCGCCCAACTGTAAGAGCACATCACCCGCTTTCAGGCCCAGCTTATCGGCCAGTTTACCCGGACTAGCGCCATCAATACGCATACCCGTTCCACTATAACCATAATCGGGCACCACACCCAAACTCACTGTAAAACGTGTAGCGCGACCCATTTGCGGCTCTGCTGTTTTGGTGAAAGCTAATTTACCCTTGTCATCTGCTTTCGCAATCACTTCATACACTAGTCGTACAATGTCTTTTTGTCCGTCGTAATTAATCTTATCCCAATCGTCCGTGGCTTTGTGGTAATCGCTATGACTGCCGGTGAAGAGAAAGAGTACCGGAATATCTTTTCTGTAGAAAGAAGCATGATCGCTTGGACCACTTCCTGTGCTATCAAACTTCACCAACAATGGCGTGCTGATAGAAGAGAATAATTGTCCCCACAAAGGCGAAGTGCCATAACCACCAATCACCAGTTTGCGAGCAGTATCATAACGGCCCACCATATCCATATTGATCATGTAATTGGGGGTGATGCTCGCCGTAGGTTTTTCCAGCCAATACTTAGAACCAAACAGGCCCAGCTCTTCGCCGGAGAAATGCATGAATAGGTAATTGTTGTTCTTGGGGCTTGATTGCTTTAGCATTTTGGCTAGTTCCAGCAAAGCCGCGGTACCACTGGCATTATCGTCTGCACCATTATGTACTACAGCACCCGCCTGCGGATCAGTCTGGTTGCCATCTTCACCAAAACCCAGGTGATCGTAGTGTGCACCAAGAATCACGGTATTGGGTGCACCATTATCAATGAATGCAATCACATTATGTCCATTGCGTTTTTTCTCTTCCAGCTTCACCGCAATATCCAATTGCAAAGTGCTGGTTTGATCTGCGAAATATTTTTTACTGCCAACTTTTGTAACATAGAGCACCGGAATGCTTGCTGCAGCCGATTTATCATTCTTATTGAATTGAATATTGTCAACCTGCTCGCCCGAATTCCAAAGAATCAAGGCCAATGCACCGCGCGATGCGGCACGCTGTGCTTCTTTTTTAATGGCTTCTTCGATATCAAAATGCGGATTATTCTTGTTTTCCTCCAGCCAATCGCGCACATCTTTAAACCAAGGATGGTCTTTTTCATTCAGCGATACCGCTGCTGAGCTCTGTAATGCACCTGCACCGCTATAGGCCAGCGGAAAGAATTCTGTATTCAATTGCATGGCTTGTCCGTTCACCACCAATTTAGTAGGCGCAACAGCCTGCTTGCCTTCATTGATTTCAAAAGTTTGCACATAGCCATCGCTACCCTTAGGCGCAACGCCCATTTGCTGATATTGCTGCACGAGGTATTGCATGGCCATTTCTTCACCCTTGGTGCCAGTACGGCGACCTTCGAGTTTATCATCAGCCAAATATTGCACGTGGGTTTTCAAGCCAGCCACAATAGCTGCACTTTGCTTAGCCGCTTCGCGGGCTTTTTTACGTTTACTCTGGGCAATAGTGAGTACAGGAAGCAGCAGCAGGATGAGCGCAAATTTCTTCATAACGGTTACTTAGCAGGTACAAATGTAGCAAGCTGCCCCGCATTACGGTAATGGGAAGGTAAAATTGCGGCAGATTCGTTTCCCAATCTCGTAAGTAAGCGCTAATGGGTGCGGTTACATTTGCAGACTTTGATGGCCCTTTCTAAACCGGTACATATCGCCCTCGTGGGTAACCCCAATAGTGGTAAGACATCGCTATTCAATGCCCTCACCGGTTTGAACCAGAAAGTGGGCAATTTTCCAGGTGTTACGGTAGATAAGAAAACAGGTGCGCTGGATTTTGAAGATGGCGATCAAGCTGTTTTGATTGATTTACCCGGCACCTATAGCCTGTATCCGCGCCGCGGCGACGAGTGGGTAGCCTACAAAGTGATGATGGATGCCGACACCGAGATTCATGCCGATGCAGTAATTCTCGTAGCCGATGCCAGCAACCTGAAACGCAACCTGCTGTTTTGCAGCCAGATTATTGATTTGAAAGTACCAGTAGTGGTGGCCCTCACCATGAATGATATTGCCCAACAGAAGGGCATCAAGATTGATTTGATTGGCCTGCAGGCGGAACTGGGTGTGCCGGTGATTCCCGTGAACCCACGCAAGAACAAAGGATTGGCTGCGTTGAAAAAAGCCGTGCAGCAAATCACTACAGAACAATACAAAGCACCTTCACGCGATTTCATTGATGCTAAGGCTTTGGCACCTGCTGCTGTAGCGGGCATGCAAAAATTGTTTCCTCAGTTGAGTGAGTATGCTTCATTGCATTACCTCATCAATCACGAAAACTTTCCGTTGGCTGAGCGCGAGCAGGGTTTGATTGAGAAGTTGGAAGAAGCCCATCAGTTTAGTCCGTCTAAAGTACAGGCCGAAGAAGTGATGCAGCGTTATTCGCGCATCCGACAGATCATGCAGAAGAATGTGGTGGAGCCTGACCCTTTGGAGAAGAAACTGGTTACCGATAAGCTCGACAATATTTTGCTACACCGCACTTGGGGTTACCTCATTTTATTAGCGGTATTGTTTTTCTTGTTCCAAAGTATTTTCTGGTTGGCCAGCTATCCGATGGATGGTATTGAATGGGCTTTTCAACAAGTAAGTGCTGCTTTAGGCGATGCATTGCCTACCGCATGGTGGAGTGATCTACTGATTAACGGATTGGTAGCAGGCTTGAGTGGTATTCTCGTGTTTGTGCCTCAGATCATGATTTTGTTTGGCTTGATTACTTTGTTAGAAGATACCGGCTATATGGCGCGTATCAGTTTTTTGAGTGATAAGCTCATGCGCAAAGTAGGTTTGAATGGTAAGAGTGTGATGCCCATGATCAGCGGCTTTGCCTGTGCCGTGCCTGCCATCATGAGTGCGCGTAATATTGAAAACAAGAAAGAAAGATTGCTGACGATACTCATCACACCTTTGATGAGTTGTAGTGCACGTTTGCCTGTATTCACGATTCTGATTTCATTGGTGATTGATGACCATTATTATTTTGGTTTCCTGAGTTTGCAAGGATTGGTGATGATGGGACTTTACCTATTGGGTTTGGTGATGGCGTTGATCGTGAGTTATGTCGCCAAGTTCTTCATCAAGATACAGGAGAAGAGTTTCTTCATTTTGGAATTGCCTATTTATCGCGCACCGCGTTGGAAGAACGCCGCCATTACCATGGTAGAGAAGGCGCGCATCTTTGTATTTGATGCAGGTAAGGTGATTATGTTGATCAGTTTGTTGTTATGGTTTCTGAGCAGTTACGGACCGGGCAACAAGATGAATACGATTGAAACCAAGTACGCCAATATGATGGCCGCTGCACCTGCACAAGCAGATTCTTTGAGCAAAGTGCAATCAGCGGAACAACTGAAATATTCCTATGCAGGTATTTTAGGTCAGGCCATTGAGCCGGCTATTCGCCCGCTGGGCTATGATTGGAAGATTGGCATTGCATTGATTACATCCTTTGCCGCAAGAGAAGTATTTGTAGGTACGATGGCTACCTTATACAGCGTAGAAGAAGATGATGATGCATCGCTGCGCGAGAAATTACAATCTGCCACCTATTCCGATGGCAGCAAAGTTTATACACTGGCCACAGGTTTATCGCTAATGGTGTTCTATGTTTTGGCCATGCAGTGTATGAGTACATTGGCGGTGGTGAAAAGAGAAACCCGTTCCTGGAAATGGCCGGTGATTCAATTGGTCTATATGACCGTGCTAGCTTATGCGTTGAGCTGGGGCACTTATGTTTTGTTTAGTTGATTGCACGGATTTATCGGATTACACAGATTAATATGCCAGTAAGCGGTGTTCTTCCTTCGCTAAAAGCTATGGAAGACAAGCCTCACCGCGCTTCTTGACTTTTGTATTGATTATAAATAGTTATTCAACCCCTTCAGGGTTGTGAAATGCTTTACAATAAATTGTTGCTATTCCTATTGGACGCCTTCAGCGTCCCAGTCCTCTCAGGGTCTCCTGAAAGGGACCCTGAGATAAAACAAACATATTGTTGGTCGGGCGACCAACAAGGACAGTTAATTGTAATACTTCCACAACAAAGCTGATAACTTCTTCGTCAGCGTCCATGCCTCATTAGTAGGCCCCCAACTTTGATCTTGATTATTCTTCGTACAAATGCAAAAGATATAACGAGCATCATCTCCATTCACATACAAGACTTCGCTCCTACTAGCATTGACTGCACCATTCTTACTTGCCACAAATACACCGGCAGGAATTTGCGAGAGCGCTTCTTCATCCCAATAGTTTCTACCTAGTAAACGCAGCATTTGTTCGCTGGCCGCAGTATTAATGACTTTTCCATCTACAATCATTTCCATCAGCTTGGCCATTTCAGCAGGTGTGGTTTGTCCCCAACCATACTGATTTCTATTGGCTTCTCTGCCGGGTGTTCTACTGTTCACACGCGTAAACTGCAAACCCAAACTATCCATCAATGTATTGATATGTGTACCAGTACCACCTAGACTCTGCAACCAGAGGCTAGCGGTATTATCACTCGTTGTGAGCATCAACATCATCACTTTACTGAGTTCAATAGATTCTCCTGATTTGAAGGAACCGAGAATATCTTCCCCCGCATACAACAATGAGTCTTTGTAAGTGAGTTTTTGGTGATACTGTAATTGTCCCTTGTTGATCTGATCCATCACGCCCACCAGAATGGGTATTTTCACCATGCTCGCTGTAGGAAAAACAGAATCAGCATTAATGGCTACTATCTTATTCTTTTCTAGGTCGTGCACAAATACACCAATCTCGCCACGAAAGCCTTGAATGAGTTCCTGAATTTGTTTGGTTAAACGTTGATCTGTTTTTTGCGCAAACACCTGTAGGCTGATACAGCAGATAATAAGCAGTAGACAAGCACGCATGTACAATGATTTTACACAAGATAAGCCAAGCCACTTATGCAGGAAAACTCAGGTAAACAGAAGTACCCTTACCCGGCTCACTTTCTACTTTGATACTTCCCTTAAATGCTTCTACAAAGTCCTTGGTGAGAATCAGGCCAAGACCGGAACCTTTTTCGTTATTGGTACCCGTCATGCTTTGGTATTTTTCGCTATCGAATAATTGATCACGTACTGTGGCCGACATACCCACACCAGTATCACTAATAGAAATCATCACCGCATCATCCTGCATGTGTGCATAGACGGTGATGACACCTTCCTTGGTAAACTTATTGGCATTATTGATGAGGTTGCGCAGAATAAAGCGCAAAGCGTTGATATCTGATTTCAGGAAAAGGTCTTCGTCCACCAGATTCACCATGATATTGGCTTTCAGCGAAGCCACTACTTCAAACGACTTAAACATATTGCTCACTAGCGTGCGCAAGTGTACTTTCTCTGTTTCAAAGCCGCGGCCCTTCATTTGCATGGAGCCCCAATCGATCAGGTTATTCAGCAATTCCAGTGTACCATCAATTTGCTTGCCCGCCATCTGCATCAAGTCTTGCGCATGTTCTTGCGTCAGCATTTTTTTATTGCTGAGTTCAATGATGGACTTCACTGCATGAATGGGATTGCGCACATCGTGTGCAATGATGGAGAGAATTCTGTTCTGCTGCTCCATCTGCTGGTGTGCTTTCAACTTTTGTTGTTCCAACTGATTATTCAGCAAGCGCTGATCCATCAGCTTAATGACCTGTTGTGATAAAATCTTTAAAGCAAAAATTTGTTCTTCATTTAGCTGATTAGGTTGGTGATCCATCACGCAAAGCGTACCCATGGTAAATCCATTCTTATTGATCAAGGGCACACCTGCATAAAAACCAATCTGCTCTGCACCTGTTACCAATGGATTGTCTACAAAACGATCATCTCTTGCTGCATCTCTTACCTCATACAAATCAGCACCAGATGCAATGGCATGGGTACAAAAAGAAACTTCTCTCGGTATTTCCGGTGCAGCAAAGCCTACTCTCGCTTTAAACCACTGACGATTGGCATCGGTAAGGGAAATCAAAGCAATGGGCATATGACAAATGCGCGATGCCAGTTGCACTACACCATCAAACTCGTCTTCATAAACAGAATCGAGTACACCGTAACGGTGCAACTCTCGTAAACGATGGAGATCATCCTCTGGTAATCCGGATGTTTTCATGGTTTGTCAGTTAGCCAATCAATTGGCGGTTTAAGATATTGGTACTGCAATTTACGGCTTTTTTTAGCTGATTTGAGTCTTAGTCCCCTGATTAAGGGGCTTTTAAATACCCATTGCAGGGTATTTACGGCGGTTAGCCACTGAATAGTTTTACAGCACAAAAAAGGGACACATGAAAAACAAGCTTTCTTTATTTGCTGCACTACTGATTTTGCTCTGTATGCATAGCGTAACTGCACAGGTAACCATTTTTAAAGAAGATTTCTCTTCTATAGGCAAATGGGAAGTATATACAAACGACAAGGCTCAGTTTGCCATTTATAATGGCAAAGCTATTTTATGGGATTTAGATCCGAATTATTCAGGCGCAAGAATACAACGCATCAATACTGAATTAGATGTGAATACAGACTTTTCGATTTCAGCTACACTCACTTTTACGGGTGGCGACAGCAATTGGGGCTACGGAATTGTATTTGGTGCCAATGGAGAATCACCCATCTCAGGCTATCGATTTGATATTGCTGCAAGCGGATACTATAGTTTGTCAAGATGGGTAAATGGTGTAAATACCAACCTGACTAAATGGATCAAGTCAGACATGGTCAAAAAAACTGCATATCTCCCGCAAAAAGTGGAAGTAAGAAAAAGTGGCGACAAATGGTTGTTTTACATTAATAGTGTTCATGTAGACACCTATCCAGCACAAACGCTGTATGGCAAATGGATTGGTATGGTAAAAGATAACAAACAACGCATTGAGTATGATGATTTGGTATTAGTAGACTTATTACAATCTAATCAGCCACCGGTTGTGTATACTAATGACTGTGAAGCATTTAAGGCGTTAAAAAAAATCAATATAGACGATGGCTTTGGCAGTATTCGTGGTGTAAGCTATAGCGTGGAGAGCGATGGATTTGCTGGTTACACATTTCGCTTTCCAAGTAAACAAGGATTTCCTGGAGCACAAAAAACATATATACTAGCCGATTCAGATAGTAAAACTATTGTACCCGAAAAACCTGATAAACATGATCTTGAAGCTGTGTTCGCAAGTGGATTGAGCTACGAAGCAGCCCAAGAACAGTTTTCGACCATTCAAAAGAGATTAGCGGATTGCTTAAAAGAATATCATTTCAATACATACTTCAATAAAAAAGGAAAAATCGATCAATGCATTATTGGTGAAAAAACTAAGGATGGATTTATCCGTTCCGGAGATGTATTGTCAATTGTAAAAGACCCGCTCAAATCAGGATCCTATATGATTTCTTTAAAAATATATGAACCAACAGATTACGATAAAGAATTACACTTTATCAAGAATCCACCACTTAGAAGTACAGAATTCGCAAAGTCTTTGATGCAGATAATTGGCTATGCAGAAAATAGCTTTGAAGGTAAAAAAGGAGATAAAATAGATGGCGCAGGTTTTATGGCAACCCGATACGCTACAACAATCAAACTCTCAGGAGCATTAGATAATTATATTGAACAGCTGCTTGGTAATGCTTTTTACGGCGTAATGGAGAAAAATGTTTCCGAACAAGCAGTTAAAAGTAAAATGGCTGAATGGCATCAAAAGTTAATACAGGTATTAGGTAGTGAATATCATTACACTCAAAACGAGGAAAGCTATTTTTATGATCATGCTAAAAAAGCAAAAGCCCCATTCTTAAGCATCCGCAAGGAGAAAACAAAAAACGGCGTTGGCTATTCTATCATCATTGGCGTAAAGAAAGATGTGGAGTTTGATGAAGATGAAGAAGAATAACTAATTGTTCAGAAAAAAACCCGGCAGCAGGCACAAGACAACGATTACCGGCGAAGGCAATTTTGAATAACGTAACAGGAGGAATGTGAGTAGCACAACACCTAAGTCCATCAGTGCTGGCATTTCTCCTGTTGCTATTGTACTCAGGTTCACTGACTGTAAAAGATATAAGGTTGCACCGCCCATGATACCTACTACCGCAGCGTGAATGCCTTCTAGCGAACGATAGATAACTGCATATTTTTTTAGGTTCTGCCAAACCGGGAAAAAGAATAAGACCAATAATAAGCTAGGGAGAAAAATAGCAAATGAACCAATGATACAACCTGCTAAGTGCATGGTGACACCTTCTTTACGCATGACCATACCGCCTGTATAAGCACCAATGGAAAAAACAGGACCAGGTATGGCACGCACCAAACCATAACCCGTTAGGAAATCTTCCTTGGTCATCTTCAATACATCACGACCATTACGCTGAATCACTTTTGACTCAGGACGTAACACATACTGATCATACATCATCGGCATCAGCACATCACCACCACCAAATACCAAACTTCCAAAACGGTAGTTGTTTTCAAAAAGGTTATACATTTTTCTATTCGACCAATTCTGCTTGGTAGCTGTTTCAGATAGATAACCGGCCAAACCAAAAATCACCAGAAAGATTAAGAGATTACCCCATTTCACTTGCTTGGGTGGAACGCCCTGTTGCGGAATACGCTTATCGCTAAAATTGGTAGCAATGCCTGCTGCAAGGATCAATGCAGGAAAGGTCCAGGGCGATTTAAATCCTACCACAATCGCAAAAGCAGCAATCACAAATATCACCCGGGTTATGGTATTGTGTATGGCCAATCCAAACATGCGATAAGTAGCAAAAGCAATAAAGCCAATGGCCATCGGTTGCACAAATCGGAATAAGCCTTGATAAATCGATTGATCGTAGTAAAAGTTGAGCAGAAAGGATAAACCACCCATCAATAGCGACGCAGGTGTAATCCAGATAAGCAAAGTGAATATAGCCAATGGAATACCACCACGTTTATAGCCAATGAGCGTAAGTGTTTGAGTAGAAGAAGCGCCGGGTAATAACTGACAAAAGGCATTCAGATCAAGCAGTTCATCCTCTGTAACATCTCTTCGTTTGTGCACAAAGGTTTTCAGCATCATACCAAAATGCCCTTGCGGTCCACCAAAAGCGGTTAAGCTGTGTAATAATACAGCCTGCAGAAACGGAATATGTCTCAGCATCCGAAACATGGGGATAATATGGAAAATTACATAAAATGCTTTAAGCAGACCTTCTTCTTCGATATTGTGCTATGGTTTGCAAGATTAATCCTGAAAACATAACAACAGCTGCAAGCAATAACCATAAATTGGCATGAGGCAAGAGCACATAATTCATATATGACAAGCCCTGCACCATTAAAAGTAATTCATTCGATAAAACGCCAATAAAAAAGGTGATGGTACCCATTTGGCTAAGCTTATTTGAATGTATTGTACCCGTAGCATAGCCAAAACCTAGAATAAACAACGTTAATACACCTAATAAAACCAGATGTAAATAACCAATCACCACCGGCCTGAAACCAAATGCATATTCACTAAGCGTAGGCACCGTAGACACCAGTTGCAAAAGAAGTTTAACGGAGAAAGCCAGTGCCGACATCCCTAATAAAAACTGCACAATCAGCGGCAGTAGTTTTTTTAACAACGACAAAGCCGGAATCAAGTTTTTTATCAAGAGCATCCATGCTACACACTGTACTGCAGCCGCTAACACTACCAATACATATAACCATTTTGGTATAGGCAACCATAAAGCAGATAAGAAATAAGCTGGTATAACTGCGATAGCAAAGAGTTGAAAACTGCGATGAGCGTTCGCTAATTCAATTCCAGAATAGCGCAGCAACCAAATGCCAAGACCTAGTATGCTAAACAGAAACCAGCCGTTGTATTGAAAGTGCAGGAAAAAATATACTGCTGCTAGATACCAGTTTTGGTGTACAATATGGTTCACCATTAAATAAGCCAGAAAGAAAGTCCCCAACGCCGAGAGCAATTGCAATATCAAAGCCATTTTGAAAAATTGATGCACTACATCAGTGCTATTGAAATGACGCCAAATCTGCATTGTATACACTAATGCTATTACGATTGAGGCTGTGGAGAAAGTAATAGACACCAATCCATATCCTTGATACATAAAACCAAACAGCATACCGTAAGCTGCAATCAGCTGCCATTTGAGTAATTGTGTAACCCGCCCCAAACCTTGCTGACCGAATACAACAGCTGCTATGAGTAACATCAGTACAAAGCTGAGCCAACCTGAAAAAGCAAAGTGTGAATGGGCATGCAGCAAATGCTTTTGTGATAGCCAGGGAATACTAAATGCAATTTTGAGTCGCAACAGAATACCCGCTACTGCTACAACAGCAAGATTGATTAATGCAATACGAAACCAATACTGTACTTCTTTGGAGAAAACCATGTACAAAACAACTACGCTGTGCAGCGTCCGGATATGACCTCAGTCATATTACTGAAGTAAACTTTTCCTTTTTGTATCTGAATCACGCCTTTTTCGTGCAAATGACGCATCACACGAATGACGGTTTCTACACGTAAACCCGTCATATCAGCAATTTGCTGGCGGGTTAATTTGATCTGTGCACAATGCGGACAAATATGATCGCACTTAGACTTCATATAGTTCAATAGCGACATGATACGTTTCTCAGGTTCATGAATCGCTACTTCTTTTACCAACATAAACTTGAATCGTAAACGGCTCGTCAACAACTTAGAAAAGGCAAAATGAATTTCCGGATGATCCTTCAATAGTTGATGAAAAGTAGACTGATGCAATCGAATCACAACAGCATCCTTATTGGCGATAGCTGTTGCTGCATAAGCTTCTCCATCGAACAAGGGCAATTCACCAAAGCTCTCTCCTACTTCTACCAATGTCTGCAAATACTCTTTCCCTTCATCGTTGATATTCACCCAACGCACCTGACCACTCACTACCTGATGATAGAAGCTACAAGCAGTACCTTCTTTGAAGATAATTTCTCCAGGTATCAGTTTTTTATAAGCTGCACCATAGGCAAGCAATAAGTCGATGTCTATCATCATAACAGAAGGAATTGACAGTAAAGTAGTCGAAAGCCTAAGCGCACAGCCTGACGCTTGTCAGTATGGTACATGATTAAAATCATGTTTTGCCGATAAGCCAAACAATGACATGACAATCAAGCAACTAAGCATATAGTCGCTTTAAAACATGTAGTACACAAGCAGCAATTATGATTGTACGCATAAAGGCGCGGATAAGGGCAGAGTAATCTTGTGGAGTAAATTTTACAACATGAAAAAATATCTGATCACAGCATCAATGATCGCATTACTGGCTGCCTGTGGCGGTGGTAATCAGCAAACTAGCAACAGCCCTGCCGCAGAACCTACTGCAGCTGAAGCAACAGCTAACGGCAACCCTTCTTATGATTATGATCCCAAAAGAGGTGAAGGCAAATTCAAGAATGTAGAAATACCCGCCAGTCTAGATGGCGCTATGGCAGCCAAGGGCGAGAAAGTGTACGGTGTGAAATGTAGCAGCTGTCATAAGACTACAGAAGAAAGACTGGTCGGACCAGGCTGGAAAGGTGTAACCAGTAGAAATAGTGCAGACTGGATATTGAATTTCATGACCAATACAGATGAAATGCTGAACAAGGATCCTAAAGCACAAGCTCAGCTGGAAATCTGTTTGGTAAGAATGCCTAATCAAAATCTTACCGACGAAGACGCCCGTTCACTATACGAGTTCATGCGTAAAAACGACGGCGTGAAATAACCCAAACAAACATTCCTCAACTCAAAACAACACAACATGAAAAAATTACATCTGGCCGCACTAGGATTGCTATCGGCCGTATTTTTCATGCAGACAGGCTGTAAGCCTAAAAACGCAAACAATGCGGTTACAGCTGATGCTGCTGCCAAAGCCTATGTGGCTCCTGGTAAATACGATGAGTTCTACAATTTTGTCTCAGGCGGTTTCAGCGGACAAATGAGCGTGTACGGTTTACCCAGTGGACGTTTACTCCGCGTTATTCCTGTATTCTCTGTAGATCCGGAAAAAGGATGGGGCTACAGCGAAGAAACCAAGCCTATGCTGAATACTTCACATGGTTTTGTGCCTTGGGATGATTTGCACCACACTGAACTTTCTCAAACCAATGGTGAAATAGACGGTCGCTGGGTGTTTGGCAATGCCAATAATACACCCCGTGTAGCCCGTATTGATTTGGGTACTTTCAGAACAAATGAAATCATTGAATTACCTAATAGTGCCGGTAACCACTCTTCTCCCTTCATTACTGAAAACACAGAATATGTAGTAGCTGGTACACGTTTCAGTGTGCCTCCTGATAACGTGAGCGGAGATATTCCTATTAGCAGTTACAAACAAAACTTCAAAGGCTATATCAGCTTTATTAGCGTAGGTAAAGAAGATGGCAAAATGGATATCGCATTCCAGCTTCAATTACCTGGTGTAAACTTTGACTTAAGCCATGCCGGTAAAGGCAAATCACATGGATGGTTCTTCTTCAGCTGTTACAATACAGAACAAGCAAATACTTTACTAGAAGTAAACGCTTCTCAGCGTGATAAGGATTTTATCCTAGCTGTTAACTGGAAGAAAGCAGAAGAATACCTGAAAGCAGGCAAAGGCAAAAAAGTAGCCACCAAGTATGCGCATAATGTGTATGATGAAAAAACACATACCGCTAAATCTGAAATCAAAACAGAAGTGATGGTGCTGGATGCAAAAGAGCTGAAAGATATCTGTTACTTTATCCCTTGTCCTAAATCACCACATGGTTGCGATGTAGATCCTACCGGTGAATATATTGTAGGTAGTGGTAAGCTGGCTGCGTTGATTCCTGTATTCAGCTTCGACAAACTGCAGAAAGCTATTGCTGACAAGCAATTTGAAGGCGATTATGAAGGTATTCCTGTTGTAAAATATGAAGCAGCGTTGCATGGTGAAGTACAGAAGCCCGGCCTCGGTCCATTGCATACAGAGTTTGATGGTAAGGGTAATGCCTATACTACTTTCTTCGTATCCAGTGAAGTAGTGAAGTGGAATATCAAAGACCTGAAAGTAGTAGATCGTGCGCCAACTTTCTATTCTGTTGGTCACCTGTGTATTCCTGGTGGCGACAGCAAGAAGCCAAACGCCAAATATGTGATTGCTTATAATAAGATCACTAAAGACCGTTATCTGCCAACAGGTCCCGAACTGGCACAAAGCGCCCAGCTCTATGATATCAGTGGCGATAAGATGCAGTTGATATTGGACTTCCCTACGATTGGTGAGCCACACTACGCACAAGCTGTTGCTGCAGATGTGATCAAAAATCGCTCAGTGAAATTCTTCAAGATTGAAGAAAATGCACACCCATATGTAGCAAAAGGCGAAGCCAATAGCAAAGTAGTTCGTGAAGGCAATAAAGTACACGTATATATGACTTCTGTACGTTCACACTTCTCTCCTGATAATATTGAAGGCGTACGCGTAGGTGATGAAGTGTACTTCCACGTAACCAATTTGGAACAAGACTGGGATGTACCACACGGCTTTGCTGTGAAGGGCGCTTCCAATGCTGAACTCCTGATTATGCCTGGTGAAACGCAAACCCTAAAGTGGGTTCCTGAAAAGTCTGGCATGTATCCGATCTATTGTACTGATTTCTGTAGTGCACTACACCAAGAAATGCAAGGATATGTTCGCGTCTCTCCTGCAGGAAGTAATGTGCCACTGACTTTCAGCACAGGAAAAACTCAACCCAAAGAAACAGCCCCCAAAAAATAACAGGCCCACGGAGTAACCGTTGTTGCACTCATTGTAAGTGATTCGGCACAACGGTTACTCACCTGTTAACCTTAAACCAACACATATGAAAAAGTATAGCATCCTGGCTATTGCATGTATGCTTACAATAGCTTGTAATAACACAGAAACCCCTGCTGATACCAGCAGTGCAGCTACAGCAGTAGCAGGAGGACAAGAAAATGTTCAAGATAACGACTCACAAAAAGATGTGGTAAAAGTTGCCGTAGGTTCTAAAGATCACACCACATTGGTTGCTGCTTTAAAGCAAGCCGATTTGGTAACCTCACTATCTAACGCCGGGCCTTTTACAGTCTTCGCACCAACAGATGCAGCTTTTGGCAAAGTAGATAAAGCCACATTAGATGCATTGATGACTGACGAGAAGAAAGCTGATCTGCAAAATATTCTTCAATACCATGTAACAGTATCTGCGATTAAAGCAGATAACCTACAAGATGGCCAAACTTTGGGCATGGTGAATGGCGATAATATTACCATAAGCATCAAGGACGGCAAGATATGGCTAAACAACAGCGCGATGATTGTAGCTTCTGTTCCAGCAGCCAATGGTATTGTGCATGTGATTGATGGCGTATTACTACCTCCGGCTAAGAAATAATCTAAAAAATCATTATTTATGAAAACCAAGGCTCTACAGACAGGCTCTAGAATTCTTCTGATGATTGCAGCACTAGCCTTACCCTTTGTATTGATACTTCCTATCTGGCGTATAGAATTAGATGCACCGCAATATCCTGAGGGATTGGCTTTGCAGATTCATGCCAGCGACATTAAAGGTGATGTAGACATCATCAATGGTTTGAATCACTACATCGGTATGCGCACACTGCATAAGGAAGATTTTATTGAGTTTACCGTATTGCCTTACTGTATTATTTTTTTTGCAGCTTTATTTCTATTCACTGCAATACTCAACAAGAGGATGGTGCTGCATGTAAGCACCCTCCTCTTTATTGCTTTTGGTGTGCTTGCCATGATCGATTTCTGGAGATGGGAATACGATTACGGCCACAACCTAGACCCCAATGCCGCCATTAAAGTACCCGGCATGGCGTATCAGCCTCCACTAATTGGATTCAAACAATTGCTCAACTTTGGTGCTTATTCAATTCCAGATTTGGGCGGATGGATATTTATTGGCGCAGGTGTATTACTGCTCGTTGCACAATGGATAGAATGGAAAGCAGTAAAGAAAGCCTTAGCACCAACTTCAATATTAATACTACCTTTTTTACTCAGCCTTGGCTCCTGCACACAAAAACCCGATCCCATTCAGGCAGGTAAAGACCAATGTCATTTTTGCAAAATGCAACTCAGCGATCCGAAGTTTGCTGCAGTGATTCTCACAAGCAAGGGACGCACGTTGAAATTTGACGACAAACAATGTCTGGATGACTTTAGAAAATCCGGCTTCCTCGATCAACAAGAAATTAAACAGGTGTATTACAGCAATTTCAACAAACCTGATCAATACATCCCTGAAAATACGGCGCAGTTACTAACGAATGCGGCGCTTAGAAGCCCGATGGGCAGCAACACTGCCGCATTTGCAACCGAAGCAGAAAAATCAGCTACTGCTAACAGTCTGCCCAAAGAATAAGTATGCGTTACCTATTGATGATATGGACTCTTTTTTATGCAACGCAACTTCAAGCCAAAAGCCTGCATGTTGGTAAGCAACAGGCTTTTAGCACTATTCAAAAAGCACTTCAGGCAGCAGCTGATGGCGATAGCATACTAATTCATTCCGGCTTATACAGAGAAGCTAACCTTATCGTTGATAAGTCAATTGCCTTAATCGGTATTGATAATCCAGTACTCGACGGTCAATACAAATACGAAGTCATTTCCATCAAAGCCAATCACGTTTCGGTAGAGGGCTTAACTATCCAACACTCTGGTGTATCCAGCATTATTGACTACGCGGGCATTAAGCTATATGAGTGTAACAATGTGCGTATAGAGAATAATATTATTGAAGATGCTTTCTTTGGCATCTATGTGCAGTATGGCACCCAATGCATCATTCGCAACAACCAGTTGCGAGCATATAAGAAAACAGAACAGGAAAGCGGCAACGGCATTCACTGCTGGAAAAGCGATAGCCTACAAATTATCGGTAACCAAATTCAAGGCCACAGAGATGGTATATACTTTGAGTTTGTTACCAACTCTATTATCTGGCGCAATATCTCTTCTAAAAACTTGCGCTATGGACTGCACTTCATGTTCTCCAACCACGATACCTATGTAACCAATGTATTTGAAAACAATGGCGCTGGCGTGGCTGTCATGTTTTCGAATCATGTACACATGTATAATAACTATTTCCGTGAGAACTGGGGCGATGCTTCTTACGGCATTCTATTAAAAGAAATTTCTGACAGCGAAATAGAGGGCAACAGATTTGAACAAAACACCAGTGGTATTTACATAGAAGGTGCGAGCAGAATTCAGATGAACAGAAACATGTTTAAAGGAAATGGCTGGGCACTAAAGATTCAGGCCAGCTGTATGGATATTCAGCTACACCATAATGATTTTATCGGCAATACTTTTGATGTAGGTACCAATGGCTCACTTGTACTCAACAACTTCAACAATAACTATTGGGACAAATACGAAGGCTACGACTTGAACAAGGATCGTAAAGGCGATGTGCCTTATCGTCCGGTAAGTATGTATGCAGGTATCATAGAAAAAATTCCCGTTGCGATGATCTTATTCAGAAGCTTGATCACAACGCTGATGGACAAATCAGAAAAACTGATTCCCAGTATTACGCCAGAACAATTAAAGGATGATCATCCGCACATTAAACCTGTTGTATCATGATTATTGCAACCAATGTACATAAGCAATTCGGCAAGCTACAGGTATTGAAAAACATCAGTGTTACCTGCAACAAGGGAGAATGCATTGCACTGATTGGCCCTAACGGAAGTGGCAAAACAACGCTGATCAAAAGTATCCTTGGTATGGTGATACCAGACAGCGGCTTTATCACTTTCAATGGCAAAAACATCCTGCACGACTGGAACTATCGCTCGCATATTGGCTATATGCCACAGATTGGTCGCTATCCGGACAATATGAGCATCGGACAAGTGATCAATATGATGAAAGATATCCGCAATCATACAGGCAGTCTTGATGAAGACTTAATTCATGCATTTGATCTGGAACAACTGTACGATAAGAAAATGCGTACACTATCCGGGGGAACACGACAAAAAGTAAGTGCCTGTCTGGCTTTTTTATTCAATCCGGACGTACTAATACTAGATGAACCTACTGCAGGATTAGACCCCGTTGCAACAGAAGTACTGAAAGAAAAAATTATTGCAGAGAAAGAAAAAGGAAAAGTCATTCTAATCACTTCGCACATTTTAAGTGAACTAGATGAAATGATTACACAAGTCATCTTTATGCAAGACGGACAATTGATCTTCCACAAGAACATGATTGACCTGCAACAAGAAACAGGCGAACAGAGATTATCCAAAGCCATTGCACAAATCATGCTAAAACGCTAACCATGTACAAAATTTTCAAATATGTGATTCGAGATATTCTGCGCAACAGAATCATGCTGGCTTATACTGCCTTACTATTGCTGGCCTCCGGCAGCATCTTCAGCTTAGAAGACACCAGCGCCAAAGCCATTCTAAGCGTATTGAATATCGTTTTACTGATTGTGCCGCTTGTCAGCATTGTATTTGCCACCATCTATGTGTACAATAGCAGCGAGTTTATTGAACTCTTATTAAGTCAGCCCATCCAAAGAAAGAAAATATGGCTGAGTATATTTTACGGACTATCGCTATCATTAGGACTTGCCTTTTTAATTGGTATTGGTATTCCTGTTTTGTTATTTGAAAGAAGCTTGACCGGATTATTACTCGTTGCCTGTGGCGCTCTGCTATCTGTGATATTTGCAGCCATTGCTATGCTAGCAGTTGTATTCACCAGAGACAAAGCCAAGGGTATTGGCACAGCTGTGCTGATGTGGTTGTATTTCACCATCCTATTTGATGGCCTAGTTTTATTTGGTCTTTTTCAATTATCAGACTATCCTATTGAGAAAGCCATGATCGTTATCAGCAGTTTGAACCCAATTGACTTATCACGCATCCTGATTCTTTTGCAACTGGATATTTCTGCACTCATGGGTTATACGGGTGCGATTTTTCAGGACTTTTTTGGAACAGCAACAGGCATGACACTCTCCTTTGCTGCACTAGTATTATGGGTGCTAATTCCCGTTGGCATATCGCTCAATAAGTTCAGCAAAAAAGATTTGTAACCACTACAATGCTACCCCTATGGCTAAACAAGATATTACCAGAAGCAGAGACATTGAATTGTTGGTTACAAGCTTTTACAAGCGTGTTGCCAAAGCACCGGTAATCAATCATTTCTTTACTGACACATCTTGGGATGCACATATGCAAACCATGGTGCGTTTTTGGGAGAATGCTTTGTTTTATACGGGTAATTATCAGGGTAACCCCATGGAAATACATCGCCATATCCATCATATCAAAAAGTTAGATAGTACACATTTTGATACATGGCTGCAGCTTTTTGAAGCAACTGTAGATGATTTATTTGAAGGCGAAGTAGCCAATCTAGCCAAACAGAAGGCCAGAAACATTGCGACTGTGATGCAGATCAAGATTCTGGAAATGCAACAACAGTCGCACTACTAATTTATTTCTTCAAACCAATCTCGCGCAGACGTTCATCCAAGTATTCACCTGCTGTTGCATCTGGATACGCTTTAGGATGCTCCGCATCGATACAGCTCTCTAAACAAGCTAAACTCATCGCACTTTTTGGATGTAAGAAGAAAGGCATGGAGAAGCGACTGGTATGCCACAACTCTCTCTTAGGATTCACCACACGGTGTGTGGTACTGCGCAATTTATTATTGGTTAAGCGTTGCAACATATCGCCCACATTCACCACAATCTGCTCGGGCAGCGAAGTAACGGGCACCCATTCGCCCTGCTTGGTCAGAATTTCCAAACCATCTGCAGATGCACCTACCAATAAAGTAATCAGGTTGATGTCTTCGTGCTGTTCAGCACGAATCGCGCTCTTAGGCTCTTTCGTGATAGGGGGATAATGGATACAACGCAGGATGGAATTACCATCTGTAACATGTTCATCAAAATAGTGCTCATCCAATTCCAGATACAAAGCAATAGCCTGTAATAAAGAACGACCACTTTGCTCAAAATGACGGTAAGCACTTTCCAATGTTGGATTGAATGCAGCTATTTCGTTTACCTGCACATTATCGGGATATTCCCATTTCAGCGGATGATTGGCATCTACCATCTGACCAAACTGAAAAAATTCTTTCAAATCCGGAGCATCACTTCCCTTAGCATGCTCTCTGCCAAAGCTGGTATATCCACGCTGACCGGCAAGACCGGCTATTTCATACTGCAGTTTTTTCTCCAAAGGCAAGGAAAAGAACTGCTGCACATATTCATATTGCTGGCGAATCAATTCATCAGGAATGCCATGGTTTTTCACTGCTACAAAACCTACTTCTTCATACGCTTTACCCAAAGCCTGCACAAATGCCTGCTTAGCAGCAGCATCGCCATGAGTAAACTGAGCCAGATCAACAACGGGAATAGACATAATCAATCGTTTTAAGTGTTTCAATAAGCAACCATCAAAACGCCGAAATCGTATTGCTATTGTGCCTGTATTGATGCAAATCGGCTTAGCAACTGAGACTTAACAGGTTTTAAAGAAAAAAACCTTTAGAATCTTGTAGGTTTGATGCATGGTTCGCATCGTTCTGCTTTTTGTGTTGCTTAGTAGCTGTACACCTGCGTGGCAAAAAATGACCGGCAGGTATCAGTTTCAGTCAAGCACTGGTCAGCCCGATTACCAACAATTAGATTACTGGGCTGCACACCCTTGGAAGAACGATCCGGCAGATAGCGTACCCAAACCACTGCGTGCGAATTATCGGGCAGACAGCACTGCAGATGTATTCTTTCTGCATCCAACCACTTACACAGAACCATTGAAATTACATGGCATGAATGCTGCTATTGCAGATGCCTACATCAATGCCAAAACAGATTATACCACCATACTCTTACAAGCAAGCATCTTCAATGCAGCAGGAAGAGTATTTGCGCCACGTTATCGACAAGCGCATATCAGTGCTTATTTCCCAATTAGCAGTGAAGATAGTAGCGCCGCCTTAGCTGCTTTTGATACTGCTTATGCAGACATACGAACAGCCTTTCTCACTTATTTACAACAATACAATCAGGGTAGACCAATCATTATCGCATCGCATAGCCAAGGTACCACGCATGCGAAAAGATTACTAAAGGAATTTTTCGATGGCAAATCGTTGCAGAATAAATTAGTAGCCGCCTACATCATCGGCATTCCGGTTGCCACCAATGAGTTCAGCAAAATTCCGGTATGTAATAGTCCAAATCAAACAGGTTGTATCATCAGTTGGAGAACGTATAAAGAAGGACATGTGCCGGAATATGTAGCCAAGGAACCCTTCAAAGCAGTAGTGACCAATCCGCTTACATGGGATACTGTTGCTGTGAATAAACCGCGCATGTTAAATAAAGGCGGTGTATTAACCAATTTCAACAAAGTAATTCCTGCCATCGCCAATGCACATGTACGCAACCAAATTCTTTGGATTGATAAGCCCAAATTCTTTGGAAGTATTTTTTATACCAGCAAGAATTATCATCCCGGCGATTTAAATCTGTACTACCTCAACATTCGCGATAACGTACAACAACGTTTGAACGCTTTCTGGAAATAAAAGACCCGGCCTAAGCCAGGTACTTTTGTATCAATGCCCCCGCATTTGATACAAAGAAACAAATAGATGCGAGGCGGTATATTTCTTTTCTGTTAAGTCTTGACCCATCTAGCCAAGGCTTTACCTTTACCAAAATAATTACATGAGATCATTATTGCTTTTTGTTGGTAGTTTCTGTCTGATAACCATACTGAATGCGCAAGACACTACACAGCAAATAGTCACTGGCAGACGAAACCAAACTGAGCAGATACAAAAGCCTTACTTGATACTCATCTCCGCAGACGGTTTCCGTTATGACTACGCAGCTAAATACAATGCCAAAGACCTGCAAGCATTGGCAAAATCTGGTGTGGCAGCAAAAAGTATGTTACCCTCTTATCCTAGTGTTACTTTTCCAAATCACTATACGGTTGCCACAGGCATGTATCCTTCGCATCACGGATTAGTATATAATCAATTCTACGATAGAAACCGCAAAGCCACTTATAACATGAGTGATCGAAAGGCGGTGGAAGATGGCAGCTGGTATGGCGGTGTGCCCATTTGGGTTTTAGCCGAACAGCAGGGCATGTTGAGCGCCTCCTACCATTTTGTTGGAACAGAAGCACCGGTGCAGGGAACACTGCCTACGTATTGGTACAAGTTCAACGATAAAATTCCGATTGAACGACGCATCAAGCGAGTGGTTGACTGGCTGCAATTACCAGAAGCAGAAAGACCGCATATCATCAGTTTTTACATGAGCAATACTGATCATGCAGATCATATGTATGGACCCGATGCAAAAGAAACCGCAGAAGCTACCCAGTTTGTGAATGATGCTGTTGCGAAGCTGTATGCGGAAGTAAGCAAACTGAACCTGCCAGTGAATTATATTTTCCTAGCAGACCATGGCATGGCGGCTGTGGATACGGTGAACAGGATTGATTTGTACAAGCAAATTGATACAGCACAATTCATCATAAGAGGTGGCGGCACCAGTTTGCATTTATATGCAAAGGACGCATCCTTCATTCAGCCAATGTATGCACAACTGAAGGCGAATGCTAATGACTACTATGTCTATTTAAAAAACGAAGCGCCTGCAAGCTGGCACTATAACGCTGAAGATGATGTGTTCAACCGCATCGGTGATATTTTTATCGCGCCAAAATATCCACTCACCTTAACCGGTGCAGGCAGAAGAATTTCTCCAGGTGCACATGGCTATGATCCGGCGATGCCGCAAATGCATGCCAGCTTTTATGCATGGGGGCCCGCTTTCAAAAAAGGTTTGGTGATTGATAGTTTCGAGAACATACACGTATACCCTTTGATGGCAAAGATTCTCGGACTGAATTATCAGCACAAGATTGATGGCAAAGTGGAAGTACTGGAGAAAATACTGAAGTAATCAGCAGATACGCGGCAACTGCTCACCGGTGAGATATCCCACTACTCGGTGACCACCAATACGGCTTTTGAGCATCACTTTACCGGGATGCGTGTTCACCACCTTCCCTATAATGCGTGCTGATTTGCCATTAGCGTCTTGCTGTAATTGTTGCAATACATCATTTGCAATAGCAGCATTTACCACCGCTACAAACAATCCCTCATTGGCTACATAGAGCGGGTCTAAACCCAACATTTCGCAGGCACCTTCCACCTGTTCATCAATAGGGAGCTGCTCTTGTTCAATGAGGTAACCGAGATTGGTTTGTTCTGCGAGTTCATTTAGTACAGACGCCAATCCACCACGTGTTGGATCGCGCAGAAACTTGATGGCATCACCAAAGTTTTCAATGAGTTGAAGAATGGTATGATTCAAGTTGTTGGTATCACTCACAATATCTGTTTCAAAACTCAGTCCCTGTCTTTTGCTCATGATGGCAATACCGTGTTGCGCTAATTGTCCGCTAACGATTAATACATCACCTTCTTGTACACGACTGTGGTGAATAGCAGCTTTAGGATGCACTACACCAATACCAGATGTATTGATGAAGAGTTGATCACCTTTTCCCTTCTCTACCACTTTCGTATCGCCCGTAACAATCTGTACACCTGCATTTGCCGCAGCATTTTTGACGCTCAACAATACTTCCCAAAGCGCTTCCATACGCATGCCTTCCTCAATGATAAAGGCTAATGATAAATATTTGGGGACAGCGCCACACATGGCCAGATCATTTACTGTGCCATTCACCGCCAATTCACCAATATTGCCGCCGGGAAAGAAGATGGGAGAAATCACATAACTATCTGTACTAAAAGCTAGTTTACCATTCAACTCAAAACTAGCACCGTCGTGTTGCTGGTCTAGCAAGTCGTTCTTCAATACATCAAACACACCTGACTGCAAAAGGCGATGTGTAAGTAGTCCGCCACCACCATGCCCCATAGTAATCACATCGAAATCAAATTTGGGCATAGGACAAGAAAGATTCATTGCCATACTAAACAGTTTCAATCATTTCGCTAAGCTGTCCGCTATACTGATAATACGCTGCACAAGCACCTTCGCTGCTCACCATAGGTGCACCCAGTGGATGTTCCGGCTTGCAACGTGTTCCGAAGTTGGGACATTGAAATGGTTTTTTCAATCCCTTCATAATAGCTCCACTGATACAATCCTTATTCTCTTCTGCAGCAATCAAATCAATTGTGAACTTTACTCTTGCATTGTATTGGTGATAACGGGCGTTTACTTCATAACCGCTTTGCGGGATATTACCAATACCTCTCCATACGCGATCGCTCACTGCGAACACCTGCTGAATGGTATCCTGTGCCATGCGATTGCCCTCACGTTGTACACTGCGCGCATATTGATTTTCTACTTTCCATACTCCCTGCTCTAATTGCTGAACAGCCATTACTATACCTTGTAATAAATCAACGGGTTCAAAGCCTGTTACCACAATCGGCGTTTGGTATTTCTCTGCAATAGGATCGTATTCTTCTGTACCCATGATGGTGCAAACATGTCCTGCAGCCAAGAAAGCATCGATCTTATTATCAGGATCACCTAAAATTGCCTCCATAGCTGGTGGCACCAATACATGTGATGCCAGAATGCTGTAATTATTGATTCCTAGTTCAGCAGCATGTACCACACTCAATGCATTCGCTGGTGCAGTCGTTTCAAAACCAACAGCAAAAAATACAACTTGCTTATCGGGATGTTGTTGTGCTAATTCCACTGCCTCTAATGGCGAATATAAAATGCGTACATCTGCACCCTGTGCTTTGGCTTCCAACAAACTTATCTTACTACCGGGTACACGCAGCATATCGCCAAAAGAACAGAGTATTACATTCGGTTGCTGGGCCAGCCAGATAGCTTCGTCAATCACACTAACGCTGGTTACACAAACCGGGCAACCGGGACCATGCACCATGGTAATTTGCTTGGGCAACATATCCAATAAGCCATTCTTCACCAGGCTATGGGTTTGTCCGCCGCAAATTTCCATCAAGGTCCAGGGACGCGTAGTGATGCGATGCAGCTCTGCTACATAAGCATGTACCATTTCGGGATCTCTATATTCAGATAAGAATTTCATGTCAATTATTGAATGATAGAATGATTGAATAATTATTTGGTTGTTGACACAGTTTTTCGTGCTTTTGATAATATTCGAACTAGGGTTTCAGCTTCATCTTTTATTGTTTTTAAACTTGTTGATTGATGAATACCAGACTCATCAAGAAGCTCTAGCCAAAACAAGCTTTCATCCATTTCTTCAATAACAATGCTCAGCTTAGCATAGAATTCGGCTTTAGACCTTGCTCTGCATGTGGCCCGATAGTTCGCCGCTGCCGAGCTTGCACTCCGCAACAGTTGTCTGCCAATGATGCGCGCTTCGTCTGTCTTTTGCAATTGACCACATAGTCTAATTACTTTTATGGATAATTGCTTTGTTCTATCTTTTAATACCTCGATGAAAGAACTTTTCGCTTCCATAACTTTTTCTATCAATCTACTTTAATTAGAAAAAGTGTTAAAGCCTTTGTCAAAACCTACTGCTATAAACAATCGTATCATTCTATCATCCTATCATCCTATCATCCTATCATTGCTCCAGCTCCTCTACTTCACCCATTTGCTTTAGATAATCAAATGTCTTCTTCGCCTCTGCTTCATCTACCACACTAATGGCTGCGCCTACATGCACCAATACATAATCGCCGGGCTTGGCTTCAGGAACCATATACAGATTCACTTCTTTGATAATACCGCCAAAAGACACTTTGCCTTTTCGGAACAAGTTGTCTAACTGTGCAGTAATCTCAATTAATTTCCCAGGTATGGCCAGACACATAGTTGGATTGTTTTAAGGGTTTTGATTGTGCAGTCATCTGCATCGCGTTTTGCTGATGCTTACCGATGGCCTGCCACCACGCTAATTGACCGAATCCTATACATTCGTCATTCGGACTCAATTGCTGATGAAAATGCAACCTGCGCTTATGTTGTAATTGCTCTATAATCAAATCTGTCAATAATGCATTTTGAAAGACACCACCACTGAATGCCAAATCATCAATGCTTAACTGATGTGCAGCTTCTGCAATAGCTTTCGCTAAGGAGTTGAAAAACTTCCAGGCAATAGCTGCAGGCGTTTCTTTTTGCAGCCAATCTTCAATCAGTTCTTCCAGTAATTGCTGCCAATACCATTTGCCATCAATCAAAGGCATACTGTAATAATCATACCCATGCTGATCATATTGCTTTGCCAAAGCTTCCAGTTTCATGGCAGCTTCACCTTCGTAAGTATTCTTAACACATACACCCAGCATACAGGATACGGCATCTATCAACCTACCCATACTACTTGTTTGCAAATGATCGGGTTGTAGCAATTGCTGTTGATAATAATGCCATTCCGTTTCCGTAAACAGTGTTTTTAACCAATGTTGCTTCACGGGCAATGCAGCTAGCAAACTCAAAGCACTTAAGCGAGGCTCTTTACTCATCTTATCGCCCATCAACTGCGGGAAATAATCCAGATGCGCCACACGCATCATTTGTCTGCGCTCATACACCAACAATTCACCACCCCATATTTGATGATCATCTCCATAACCTGTTCCATCCCAAATAAAACCGAGAACTGGATTAGGCTTATTCAATAAATAATTTTCTGCGAGCACGGCTGCAAAATGTGCTTCATGATGTTGTACCAAAACGATAGGCACTTGATACTGTTTGGCAATATCATTGCTTAATTGTTGTACAGCATACCCGGGATGTGCGTCTGCCAACACGAGTTCAGGTTTGAATTGTAACAAGTTGGCTACTTGCTGATAAGTATGCGCAAAGCTTTCTTGTGCTTCCAGACTCGATTGATCACCAAGAAACTGACTAACAAATAATCTATTGTTCTTTGTGAGTGCAAAAGCACTTTTCAATTCTGCACCAGTTGCTAAAGTAGCCACTTGTGCATCAAAAGGAACAGGATGATAGTTGGGTGCTAGTCCACGACTTCTTCTCAGCACGACTTTCTGTCCGTGATCCGTGAACTGCAATACACTATCATCCTGTGGTGCCGTAATCATACGGTCATAGCTGATGATCACATCCGCAAAACTCCCCAGCCAGTTTCGGGCCTGTTCATCATCATAGACAATCGGAGAACCACTCAGATTAGCACTGGTGGCCACCAGCGGTTTACCAAAACCATCTGCTACCAATTGCAGCAGAGGTGATGCAGGCAGCATCGCGCCAATGGATGGCAGTCCGGGCGCAATGGCTGCTATTGCAAGGTTGTTTTCAGGGTTCTGTTTTAATCTACACAAGACAATAGGCGCCGCTCTGTCAAGTAGAGCGCTTACTTCATATGATTTCAATTGCACATCGGCCTGCAGCATATCCATATCTGCATATAACAATGCAAAAGGTTTAGCAGGCCTTTGCTTACGCGTGCGCAGCAGCTGTACAACAGCTTCATTCGTTGCATCGCAGAGTAACAAATAACCACCTACGCCTTTCAATGCAACAATCTTTCCCATTTTTAACGCATCAACAGTTGCTGCAAGAATAGATGCCTGATCAATACTGGCTTCATCACCATTAGCATTAAAATAATGAAGCTGAATGGCACAGGCCGGACAAGAATTCGTCTGACTATGATAACGCCTGTTATGCAGACTATGATATTCTTCATCACAAGCCATACAGGTATCCAATGCTGCCATGGTTGTAGCAGCACGATCATAAGGGACAGACTGAATAATGGAATAACGCGGACCGCAATGCACACAGGTTGTGAATGCATATTGATACCTTCTATCACCAGCGGTGCGTAATTCACGCTTACAAGCTGCGCATGGCGCGATATCTGGTGTAATCAGTAAATCTGCTGCTGCATGATGATGGCTCTCCACTATGTAAAAACCATCATGCACTTGTTGATTAGTTGCATTCAATGCAGCATCGGTAATTAATGCCAATGTAGGTGGATGCAAGACCAATTCATGAAAGAAAGCATGCACCGTATCCTCATCACCAATACAATCGATATGTACGCCATCTGAACCGTTACAGACAGTGCCACTTAGGCCCATCTGAACAGCCAAACGATGCACATGCGGACGAAAACCTACGCCCTGCACTTGACCGGTAATATGGATATGATAGGCCTGCATACATTATGCGGGTTGCAACACTTTACTTTTTAACCATTCATACCAAGCAGTCATACCCTCACCACTCGTACAACTCAGTTCAATAATTTCTAATGAGGGATTTACCTGTCGGGCATATTGCTTTGCCTTGGCTACATCAAAACGCACATAGGGCAGCAAATCAATTTTATTGATGATGCAAAGTGTGGATGAGTGAAACATATCCGGATACTTCAAGGGCTTATCCTCTCCTTCTGTTACACTGATCACCACAACACGCTCCTGTTCGCCTAAATCAAACATAGCCGGACAAACCAAGTTGCCTACATTTTCAATGAACAAGACAGAATCTGCTTCCAGCTTCATGCCTTGCACTGCATGCAGCACCATGTGCGCATCTAAATGACAACCCTTGCCTGTATTGATCTGTGTTACTTTAGTACCAGTTGCATGAATACGATCTGCATCATTCGTGGTTTGCTGATCACCTTCAATCACAGCAAAGCTTAGCTCACCTTTCATATCAGTTAGCGTTCGCTCTAACAAACTGGTTTTACCTGAACCCGGCGAACTCACTAAGTTTAGGGCAAGAATATTTCTGCCCTCAAAAAAACCTCGGTTACGCTGGGCCAATAGATTGTTCTCGTGAAGAATATCCTTCTCCACCTCTACAATTTTTTTGCCGGATGCATGAGTATGATCATGCCCATGATGATGATGATGCGATTCGGGACCGCATCCACAGGTTGCACACATAACAGAACATTTAGATCACGATGCCGTATCAGGCACCAATAAGGTTTTTACACTCAATTCCTTTCCACTCAGTATGTCGACCAGCTGGCTATCGCAAGCGGGGCAGGCATCATATAACTGTTGCATGGGGAACTCAGTAGTACAATCCAGACATCTTCCCTTGCCCGGAACGCGATTAACGTGACGCACTGCTTGATGCAGCACCGTATTCTTTACACCCTGTTGCCAGGCAAAATCAAAAGAATCCATTTCCACGCCACTGAGTACACCTATATCCAATTCAATCTCATCTACTATAGACGCGCCATTGCGATTCGCTTCTTTGGTAGCGATTTGCACAATGCTCATCACAATAGAGAGTTCATGCATATTTATACTGCTCTCTTTTTTCTGCGCTCACGCAGGATCAATACTATCGCTGCAGTCATCACACCTAGTGTAATAATCGCATGTTGCGGTTCCATGAAATAGTGAATAATGGTATAACCATCATGTTCACCATGTCCGGGGTGCGCCATTGCGAACAAAGGCAGGGCGGCTGTTGTAAGGGCAAGCAATCGCTTCATATGATAGCTGTTTTAACTATGATTGGAAATTCAAAGTAGAAAGATTCTCTAGCGGGAAACATGATAAAAATCACTTTGAACAATGATAATACTCATGCAGCAGGGTAAAAGAGATGTCTACTTTAGAATACCCTTTTACCCCTTAAAACAACCAACATGTCTAACGAGATTGCCACTCGAAAGCCACCTACTTATTATGAAGAGGTGCAAAACAAAGGTTATAGCCGCCGCGACTTTCTGCAGTTTGCCAGTATGATGGCTGCGTTCATCGGTCTGGAAAGTAACGCGATTGGTCAGGTAGCCAAAGCCATGGAAACCAAACCACGTGTGCCTGTTATATGGCTGCATTTTCAGGAATGCACCTGCTGTAGCGAGAGCTTTATCCGCTCCTCGCACCCCATCGTTGCAGATATCTTATTAGATAAGATTTCGCTCGATTATACAGAAACCCTGATGGCCGCATCCGGTTTCCAGGCAGAAGAAGCTATGCATAATACCATGAAGAAATACAAAGGAGAATATATTCTTTGTGTAGAAGGTAGTGTGCCTACGAAAGCAGATGGCGTGTATTGCATGATTGGTGGTAAAACTTCTTTACAGATTCTGGAGGAAGCTGCAGAAAATGCCAAAGCGATTATTGCATGGGGCAGTTGTGCCAGCAATGGTTGCGTTCAGGCAGCAAAGCCTAATCCTACTTCAGCAACACCTATTCATAAATTAGTGAAAGGCAAACCAGTGATCAAAGTGCCTGGTTGTCCGCCTATTGGTGAAGTGATGGCCGGTGTGATTGTGCACCTCATCACTTTCGATCGTATTCCTGAGTTGGATTCACTCGGCAGACCTAAAGCCTTCTATAGCAAGCGTGTACACGATACTTGCTATCGCCGTCCGTTCTACGATGCTGGTCTCTATGTAGAAAGCTTCGATGATGAAAATGCGAAAAAAGGCTATTGCTTATATAAAGTGGGTTGTAAAGGACCATCTACTTACAACGCTTGCGGCGTGATGAAGTGGAATAATGGTACCAGCTTCCCTATTCAATCCGGCCACGGCTGTATTGGCTGTAGCGAAGAGAACTACTGGGACAACGGTCGACTCTATGACCGCGCATCTTCCTTTGCTGGCTTTGGTATTGAAGCCAATGCAGACACATTTGGTAAAGTAGCATTGGGTGTTACTGCTGCTGCAATGGCAGGTCATGCAGTAATGACCAATGTGCGCAAGAAAAAACTGATTCGCACCCTTGAAGATGAGGGTAAGCAAAGTGAACAAGAACTCAAATCTTGATTAACCCTTCATTCATAGCCATATGAGTAAAAGAATTGTTGTTGATCCCATTACGAGGATTGAAGGCCACCTACGTGTGGAAGCAGATATAGAAAATGGTAAGATCAAAGACGCCTATAGCAGTGGTACCATGGTACGCCTGCTGGAAGAAATATTGCGTGGTCGCGACCCAAGAGATGCTTGGGCTTTTGTAGGCCGTGTTTGTGGTGTATGTACTTCTATACACTCGCTCGTTTCCGTGAGAACTGTAGAAGATGCATTAGGCATCAAAGTACCGCCCAACGCAGAGTTGGTGCGCAACATCATGTATTGTGCCTTGTATATGCATGATCACGTGGTACACTTCTATCACCTGCATGCCATGGACTGGGTTGATGTGGTAAACGCACTAAAAGCTGATCCTAAGAAAACATCTGAACTTGCACAGAGCATTTCTAAATGGCCTAAGAGTTCTGTTGGCTATTTCTCTGATGTACAAAACCGCGTAAAGAAATTTGTAGAGAGCGGACAGCTCGGCATTTTCGCGAATGGTTATTGGGGACACCCAGCATACAAACTACCTGCAGAAGTTAACTTGCTAGCGCTAGCACATTATCTGGAAGCACTGGAATGGCAGAAAGAGATTGTGAAAGTGCATGCCATCTTTGGTGGTAAGAATCCACACCCTAATTATCTGGTAGGTGGTATGGCTTGCGCGATTGGCATTGATGATGTAAGTGGTATCAACGCAGAAAGACTGGCCTATGTACAACACCTGATGGAAGAAGGCCAGCGCTTTATTGAACAGGTCTATATTCCGGATTTGATGGCCATTGCTTCTTTCTACAAAGACTGGGGCGCTATTGGTGGTGGCTTGGGTAATTATTTAGCCTACGGCGATTTGCCTTGGAATGGTTTTGGCGATACTGCTTCTTACAAGTTCCCTTCAGGTGCTATCCTAAACAAAGACATCAGCAAAGTGCATGATGTAGATCTCCGCAAAGAAGACGAGATTCAGGAATTCATCAACCACTCTTGGTATTCTTATAAAGGTGGCGACAATGTTGGCTTGCACCCATGGAAAGGCGAAAGTGTGATCAACTATACCGGACCAAAACCTCCATTCGAACACTTGGATACCACGCAGAAATACAGCTACCTGAAAACGCCACGTTGGAAAGGTCATGCTATGGAAGTTGGTCCGCTAGCACGCGTACTGATTGGTTATGCCAGAGGTAGAGAAGAATTTAAAGAAGTGGTTGATAAAGCTTTGACAGATTTGAATGTACCTGTTACAGCCTTGTTTAGCACATTGGGCAGAACAGCTGCACGTGGTTTGGAATGTCAGCTGGCAGCAAGATGGGGTATGGATTTCTTCAATCAGTTGATCACCAATATCAAGAATGGTGATACCAGAATGGCAGATACCACCAAGTTCGATCCATCTACTTGGCCCAAACAAGCCATTGGGGTTGGTTATGGTGAAGCGCCGCGTGGTGCACTCGCACACTGGATCAATATTGAAGACACCAAGATTGCAAACTATCAATTAGTGGTGCCTACTACGTGGAACGCATCACCAAGAGATGGCAAAGGTCAAATGTCGGCTTATGAATCCTCTTTGATTGATACACCTGTTGCAGATGAAAAGCTGCCACTGGAAATCATCAGAACTATTCACAGTTTCGATCCATGTATGGCCTGCAGTGTGCACCTCTATGATGAACACGGCACAACCGTAAGCCGCATTCAAGTATTGGGCGATTAATTCACACGAAACATGCTAAACATGAAAACGAAATATTTACATGTGCACCGCCTGCGTCGTGTGTATGTATGGGAATTGCCCGTACGTTATTATCACTGGCTGAATGCAGGCGCCATCATTGTACTCATTATTACAGGTTTCTATATTGGTGATCCTCTTGCTTTACAAAGCAAAGAAGAAGCAGCCAATCGTTTTGTGATGGGCTGGGTACGTGCCATTCACTTTTTTGCAGCCTATATCTTTTTCTTCAATTTCTTATTCCGCTTGTATTGGGGCTTTGTTGGTAATAAATACGCCAACTGGAAACAGTTCATTCCTACGTCTAAGAAATTCTTCAAAGAAATGTGGACTGTCTTCAAAATCGATATCCTCATGATGCGTGGCAAAGAGCATATCAGCATTGGCCACAACGCCATGGCTGGATTTATTTATTTCCTCACCTTCTGGGCATTCCTGATTCAATGCTTAACTGGCTTTGGCTTATATGCATCTATGGGTACGTGGTGGTTACCAAAATTGTTTGCCTGGGTACCTGCGATGTTTGGCGGTGATATCATGACCAGACAAATTCATCATTGGGCCATGTGGTTCTTCATTCTCTTCGCAGTGATTCACGTGTATCTGGTATTCTATCATGATTATGTGGAGGGCCGCGGCGAAATCAGCAGCATGGGTGGTGGTTGGAAATTCATTGAAGAAGAAGTATTCGAGAATGAAGAGCACCATACACCAAATATTGTAGAAAAGAAATCATGATGGAAACACGCAATCCGCATATACTGATCATGGGCATCGGGAATTACCTGATGGGCGATGAAGGCGTTGGCGTGCAAGCTGCAAGACATCTACAACAAATGGAACTACCTGTTGATGTAGAAGTGTTAGACGGCGGCACAGGAGGCTTTCACTTACTGGAATACTTTGAGTCTTACGAAACAGTGATACTCATTGACGCTACGCTGGATGAACGTACACCCGGCACCATTCGCTTAATTGAGCCAAGATTTGCATCAGATTTTCCGCGCGCAATGAGTACGCATGATATCGGCTTACGCGATATGGTGAATGCATTACAGTTGTTGGGTAAGATGCCTCACATACATCTATTTGTGGTGAGCATTGAAACCATTCAGCAGCAGGGTATCACACTCACACCAGAGATTGAAAGAGTGATGCCTTTGTTGTTGCAACAAATACTGCGCTTAACACATAAACTTCAATACAAAGAAACGGTAGACGAAATCGCTACCGCTACATAAACTTCCTCTTCCATTACTTCATAGCAGAACAAAGAAGAGAAAACCCCGTTGTCTAGCGGGGTTCTTTATTTAGTTACCATATACACTTAGGAACTTGATACGCATAATCTTCAGCTGTTCCCAGGTAAAATCAAACTCACTTAATTCCTGCTGGGCAATTTGCAGAGAAGATGTTTCACAACTCTTGAAGTATTCAATGATTTCTTCCTGATCATTATCATCCAACCATTCTTCAATGGCATAGTCCAGATTGAGCCTAGTACCACTTGCTGCAATGGTTTCCATTTCTTCCAACAACTCGTCTAAGCGAAGACTCTTGTTCTTGGCAATGGTTTCTAAAGGAATCTTCTTGTCAACGTTTTGAATGATATAGATTTTGTTGCTACTCTTATTGGCCACACTCTTCATTACAAAATCATCCGGCTTCACAATATCATTCTCTTCTACATACTTAGCAACCAACTCCACGAAAGGCTTACCATACTTTAATGCTTTACCCTTACTTACACCTTGGCATTTTTCTAATTCAGCCAGAGTAGTTGGATACAGCGTTGCCATATCCTGCAAAGAAGTTTCCAAGAAGATAACAAATGGTGGCAGACTCTTACGCTTGGCTTCTTTCTGACGCAGCTCTTTCAGCATCTCGAAAAGTGCATTGTCTGCAGCAGCACCGGGCTGCGTAGCATTCTCAGCTTCATCATCATCTTCATTCGCATCTTCAAACAGATTGTTCAATACAATCTTGAAAGACGCCGGCTTCTTCATGAACTGAGTGCCTTTATCAGTCAGTTTGAGCAAACCGTATTCCTCAATATCTTTTCTGATGAGGTTTTCCAGCAGCATTTGTCTTACCAGACTATTCCAGAAATGACTGTCTTGTTCTTTACCAATACCAAATTCAGGTAAACCTTCATGACGGAACATAGTAATCTGCGGTGTGTTCTTACCCATCACCACATTAACCACATATTCAGTGGTAAATCTTTCATCCAAAGCTTTTACCACTTTCAACACCTTCACCACTTCCTGCTTGGCTTCAATCTTTTCTTTCGGATGCTTACAGTTATCGCAGTTGCCACAATTCTGCACATTCCAGTCTTCACCGAAATAATGCAACAATATTTTTCTTCTACAAACACTGCTCTCTGCGTAAGCTACTGTTTCATTAATCAGCTGTGCGCCCACTTCTCTTTCACTTAGTGGCTTATCGCGCATTAAATGCTCCAGCTTGGCTACATCCTTATGTGAGTAATAGAGAATACAATTGCCTTCTAATCCATCGCGACCTGCACGACCCGTTTCCTGATAATAATTTTCAATCGACTTAGGAATATTGTAGTGAATCACAAAACGAATGTCCGGTTTATCGATACCCATACCGAATGCGATGGTGGCTACAATCACCTGTACATCTTCATTCAAGAATTGATCTTGTCTTTCTGCACGTAGCTTTTGATCCAAACCAGCGTGATAGGCTACTGCTTTGATATTGTTTGCGACCAATACTTCTGCCAGCTCTTCAGTAGTTTTTCTATTAAGTGTATAGATGATACCACTCTTGCCTTTGTGCTGGCTGATGTATTTCACAATACTCTTAACCGTTTGCTCTTTCTTAATCTTGGGCTGAATCTCATAATAGAGATTGGTACGGTTAAAAGAGGAAATGAAAATATTGGGATTGCGCAGATCCAGATTCTTCACAATATCACTTTGCACTTTTGGCGTAGCTGTTGCGGTTAATGCAATCACCGGAATATCGGGATTGATGGTATCCATCATTTCGCGCAGGCGGCGATATTCAGGTCTGAAATCGTGCCCCCACTCAGAAATACAGTGTGCTTCATCCACCGCAAAGAATGAGATGGTGAGGTCTGCAAACAGCTCTAAGTTCTCTTGCTTGGTTAATGTTTCCGGTGCTACATATAGCAACTTGGTTGTACCACTAATCAGGTCTTCCTTCACCGTTTTAATCTGACTCTTGGTGAGTGAGGAGTTCAGGAAGTGGGCCACATCATCTTTTTCAGAATAGCTACGCACTAAGTCCACCTGGTTTTTCATCAAGGCAATCAAGGGAGATACAATAATCGCACAGCCGGGCATCAGCATAGCCGGTAGCTGGTAGCAAAGGCTTTTGCCACCACCGGTGGGCATGATCACAAATGTATCTTGTCCGGAAAGCAAGCTTTGGATAGCTTCTTCCTGCCGGCCTTTGAATTCAGAAAAACCAAAATATTCCTGTAAACCGGCATAAATATCATACTCCACAGTACTCTTGGGCAAGGCTGTACGCACAACTTTTGTTGTTCTTGCTGTTCTTACTGGGGTTGTTTTGGGTTTTTTCGTTGTCGCCTTCTTCGTCGTCGTT
>JACCDH010765529.1_pt1 | contig 78637 bp, 68 predicted proteins | sample 7442481 | NCBI WGS metagenome assembly JACCDH01 (sample SAMN15323433, study PRJNA562643) | freshwater metagenome | isolation source: river surface water | place: USA:Blue River Watershed | collected 2017-08-15 | reverse complement strand
TGGGGCTGGAGAAGGTCCCAAGGGTTCGGCTGTTCGCCGATTAAAGTGGCACGTGAACTGGGTTCAGAACGTCGCAAGACAGTTCGGTCCCTATCTGTGGTGGGCGTTAGTAAATTGAGTGGACATGCTCTTAGTACGAGAGGACCGGAGCGTACGTACCGCTGGTGTATCTGTTGTGCCGCCAGGTGCAATGCAGAGTAGCTATGTACGGCCAGGATAAACGCTGAAAGCATCTAAGCGTGAAACCTTCCACGAGATGAGTTTACTTTTAAGGGTCGTCAAAGACGATGACGTTGATAGGCTATAGATGTAAATGTGGTAACACGTTAGTCGAGTAGTACTAATTACCCGTATGCTTTATTTTTTTACTTCGGTTTTTCCGAATAGCTTTTGATGATAGCTTTCCCAATATGACAATATTCGAGCATAGCTCAACCTTCTTATGGTGGTTTTGCCGAGGGTGTTCACCTCTTCCCATTCCGAACAGAGTAGTTAAGTCCCTCATGGCCGATGGTACTTGGTCCTTGACCTGGGAGAGTAGGTAGCCGCCATATTTATTAAAAGCCTCAACTTGTGTTGAGGCTTTTTTTTGCTCATACACGACCTTATTTGCTTTGAATGAATTGGCTGGAATATTAATGACCTGTGAGCGCATCCCGAAGTATCGGGACAAAGTCCGCCGCCATATTTATTGAAAGCCTTCCCGTACATACGGGAGGGCTTTTTTATTGTTCCTCACTGATCAATCATATTCTAGCTGTTATATAGTAAAGCACAAAAGCCCGTCCGAAGACAGGCTTTTGTGCTTTTCAATTAAATGCTTAATTCTTAAAGGTGAACTTGAAATAGAGTAAGATTAAACTCAAGAAGAATATCACCCCATTGGCAATGATTACCGGCCAAAGCATCAGGTATATACCATAAATCAACCACACAATCACACTCGTAAACACGATTAGCAACATACCCAAGTTCAGGTCTTTCACACTTTTCGTCTTCCACGCCTGCCATACCTGAGGTATAAACGTGATGGCACTAAGAAAAGCACCAAAATGTCCGATAAAATTTACCCATACTGGAACTTCCATATGCTTGAAATTAAAAAGGCTGGCAAAGCCAGCCTGAGATGATCAATTATTTTTCCATTTGTTCAATTACAGCTTGCGTTACACCAGTAAAGCTGAAACCACCATCGTGGAATAAATTCTGCATGGTCACCATTCTGGTCATATCACTGAACATCACCGCACAATAGTTGGCGCAATCTTCAGCAGATGCATTACCCAGTGGACTCATTTTCTCTGCATAGTTGATGAAGCCATCAAAACCTTTTACACCACTACCCGCAGTAGTTCTGGTGGGCGACTGTGAAATGGTATTGATGCGTACTTTCTTCTTCACGCCATAATGGTAACCGAAACTACGTGCAATGCTCTCCAGCAAAGCTTTAGCATCAGCCATCTCATTGTAATCTGGGAATACACGCTGTGCAGCGATATAGGTCAAGGCTACAATACTGCCCCACTCACTCATCGCATCCAGCTCATAAGCTACTTGGCACACACGGTGCAAGCTCATGGCAGAAATATCAAATGTCTTATGCTGGAAATCATGGTTCAGTCCGGTGTACATATTGCCCTTGCGGATATTCATACTCATACCCACGCTATGCAACACAAAATCGATGGTACCACCGAAATGTTCCATAGATTTTTCAAAGAGATTTTTCAGGTCGTCCATATTGGTTACATCAGCACCAATTACAGGAGCATTACCGCAGGCTTCAGCTAATTTATTGATCTCACCCATACGCAAAGCGATAGGGGCATTGGTTAATACAATCTGTGCGCCTTGCTGGTAACAGATCTCAGCTGTTTTCCAGGCAATGGACTGATCATTGAGTGCACCGAAAATGATGCCTTTCTTTCCTTTCAGGAGGTTTTGACTCATGGTATTCAATTATGAAACGTAAATGTAAAACTTCAGCGCGAGAATCAGTTCATGATCATTTCACGGGCATTCGCCAATGCAGCAGCTGTTGGTTTCTCTCCGCTCAGCATTTGCGCGATGGCAGTAATGCGCTCGTCCTCAGTTAATAAGCGAATATTGGTTTTGATGCGATCACCTTCTGCTGCTTTGTACACAAAGAAATGCGCATGAGCTTTGCCCGCAATCTGTGGCTGGTGTGTAATACAAATGATTTGTCTTTTGGCCGCCATCTGCTTCATGATCAATCCTACCTGCTTAGCCGCTTCGCCGGAAATTCCGGTATCAATTTCATCAAAGATCATGGTAGGCAGATCAATATGTGCTGCCACCAGCGATTTGATGCAAAGCATCAGACGGCTCAATTCACCCCCACTGGCCACTTTACGGATGGATTCAAATCGTCCGCTTTTATTCGCATCGAACAAGAAGGCAATATTGTCAGCCCCATCTTCCTGTAGTTCTGCAGCAGTGATATTCACCTGAATGGCTGCATTGGGCATACCTACTTGATGCAGTCTGATATTGACTTCCTGCACAAATTCTTTTATGACTGATTGACGTTGCTTGCTAAGCTGATTGGCCAAAGCTGTGGCTGATGCTAATAATCTTTCGGCTTCTTTTTCTGCCGCATGAATTTCATCATCAATCGCCAATACGGCTTGTAACTTATCTGATAAACTGTTTTGAATATGGAGCAGTTCTTCAGTGGTTTGCACCTGGTGTTTCTTAAGTAACTTATAACCAGCAGCCATGCGGTCGTTAATCACTTGCATACGCTGTTCATCCATATGCACTGAATCGTTGATGGAATCCAGTTCATCGGAAATATCCTGTAATTCAATCTGACTGGCCTGCAGGCGATTGATCAACTCGGGTAATTGGGTGTGCAGATCACGATAAGACTGCAATTGATTCACCAGCTGCTTGATTTGCTGCACCAATGGTGTATCGCTATTGCTCAGCACATCTGTTACCTGACCTAATGCAGTTTTGATATTTTCTGCATTGCTGAGTAATTGTAATTCCTGTTCTATGTTTTCCAGCTCATTTGGTTGCAGCCGCAGTTCGTCTAACTCATCAAATAAAAACTGGTGATAGTCTTTTTCTTTTTGGAATTGCTGTTGTTGCGTTTTCAATGCAGCCAACTGCTTGCGGGTATTTTGCAAAGCATAAAAGACTTCACGGTATTGCTTCAGCAAAGCCTGATTACCTGCTAATGCATCCAGCACTTCTCGTTGAAAATCTGCTTCGCCTAATTCCAGTGTGTCGAATTGTTGATGCAAGTCAACCAACAAACTGGCCAATTGCTTGAGCTGTTGCAGAGTAACAGGTGTATCATTGATAAATGCTCTGGTCTTTCCGTTAGGAGCAATTTCTCTGCGTAATACAAGATCAATATCAGCGTCAATATCCTGTTCACGCAGAAAACTATTGACAGCTTCGTTCTGGCTTACACCAAAGAAACCTTCGATCACACACTTCTTGCTGTTGTTGAGTAAGACGCCTGTATCTGCACGCTCACCCAAGATTAAACTAAGAGCACCCATGAGGATACTTTTACCAGCACCAGTTTCACCTGTGATGATATTGAGGGCAAGCGAGAAATCAATTTCTACTTCCTCAATGATGGCATAATTCTGTATGTGGAGTTTACGCAACATGATCTGGCGGCAAAATACTGAAAAGGCTGTTTGCGCAAGCGATGATTTATTCAGTGCTTTTTTTACAACGAGCAATACCCGATTTGGCGCGCTGGTCTAATGAGTTCTTGTAGCTATGACCATCCATATTCAGGCATTCCTCATAGTACGCAACCGCCTTATCCTTCAGTCCCTTTTTCTCATAGATCATTCCGGTTTGTAATGCAGATCTGGCAGCAAAATATTCTGGTCGGTTTCTGCCCATATCAATGACCATACCATAATACTTGACGGCTTGTTCGTCCTGCTCCAAATCATCTAGTATGCGGGCATAGCGATAGATGAATTCTAGTTTTTCTGCTGTTGTCGCGAAGTCATTTCTGCTTTTACCTACTAACAAAGCCAATGCATCTTTATTGTAACCACCATCATTCAGTATTCGTGCCTTCAGCAATAGAGGGTTGGGCCATGGTTGTTTGGCCTCTCTAATGGCTTGCTTATCTGCATCACTGTCTGTTGTGCCTTTGGTCAGCACCAATTGTCTGGTTTGTTCAGCCGCTTGCATTTTACCCTGTAAGTAATAACACCAACTGAGTTTTAGCAACACATCCTTCCGATAAAAATTGCCTTTGAAATTGGCTAAGAATGTTTCAAAAAATTTAGCTGATTCGGCAAGGTTCAACTTGTGTAAATGAATAAAGCCTAATTGAAAATCCCATATGGGTAAGGACAGGTATTGATTGCTCTTGTCTCTGTTTTGTACTACGCTTAGTGCATAATCATTTTTTTTGTGTTGGATGGCTAGGTTGGCAGCCATAAAGGTGAAGACCTGTGTATGCACCAGATCCAATTTTCTGTTTTGCATGAATTGAAAAACGGCATCCCGGTTATTGGCAATATAGAATTGCAGGTAGCAATAAATAAATGCTGCATCATTGTACATAAGCTTTTGCCAGAAGCCATTGCCATTGGCAAAGTTGGATACTCTTTGTAATCCTTTCTGCAGATTGCCTTTGATACCGAATACACCTGCCAACCATTGATATCCTTTTGGGATTGTGCCAGCTACTGCTTGCATACTTCCATAGAGTAAATCATTGGGCGCAAATCCTGGAAACTTTTCATCATTTTCTTTGAGTAAGCGATAGGCTTTCCAACCATCTAATCCGGCACTACGCATAGCACCTTGCCTTACTTCAATGGCAGCACGTTGCAGGTACATAGCTGCTTGTGCAATCCGATGAAAGGGATGATTATCCGGACCAGCATCAATGAGATCAAGTCTTTTACTGATGATACCTTTGTGTTGTCGATAATAGACAGGGTCTTCATTCAGAAAGAGCGTGAAAAAGTCTACGTAGTTATCCAAGAGAACGGGAATGAGGTTATTGGGTTTTTCTTGCTTGGCTTTTTTGATGAGCTGAATACCATTCTCAATTCTTAGTGCAAATATTTCCTGATATGCTTGCTGACAGGTTGCATCAAAATCATATACTTTTTCAGCCCTGGAGTAAAGGCTGAATAGTAAGTATATGATCAGCAAGATTTGTTTCATCACCCTAAAATAAGAAAGGGCAACCATTGGTTGCCCTTTCGATGAAATACTTATCAATTATTTCGCTTCTACGCTGTCGTTCAGATCGCTGTCAACCAGGATACGACCGCAGTTTTCGCAAACAATAATCTTCTTGTGTAAACGAATCTCGCTCTGACGCTGAGGAGGGATTGAGTTAAAGCAACCACCACAAGCATCACGCTCAACAGGTACTACAGCCAAACCATTGCGGTAGCTAGTGCGGATTCTGTCGTAGCTGTACAAGAGGCGCTCATCAATTGCACCACGTGCGTTATTGCTCATATCTCCGAAATGCTTTTCTTCTTTCTCGGTATCAGCAATGATTTTTTCCAGTTCACTCTTCTTGTGGTTGAGTACACCTTCTTTGGTAGCGATGGTTTTCTTAGCTGCTTCCAGCACCTTCACTTTTTCAGCCAGTTCTTCGTTTGCATCACGGATGTGCTTTTCAGCCAGTTTGATTTCCAGCTGCTGCATTTCCATCTCTTTGTTGATGGCTTCGAACTCACGGTTATTCTTTACATCAGTGCTTTGCTTTTCATACTTCTGCACCAATGCCTCAGATTCCTTGATGGCATTTTTTCTTTCCTCGATATACTGTGTGATACCGTTGATCTCTTCTTCCACACGGGTTAATCTGCTTTGCAGACCCAGCAATTCATCTTCCAGATCTTTTACTTCTAGCGGTAATTCACCTTTGAGAATCTGGAACTCATCCAGTTTGCTGTCAATCTTTTGTAAACGAAGGAGGTTTACCAGTTTTTCCTCAACAGAGAAGTCTTTCACTGTGGCCATAAATTGAGATAGATTTGAATGGATTCCTCAACTGTAGTAATAAACCGGATTGGTTCTTACCCTTGATTGGAGGACGGCAAAGGTAGGGAATTTAGCCTGTAAAATGTGCACCAGCAAATCGATTGTATACTGTTCTGATTCCCAATGACCGATATCGGCCAAAAGCAGCCTGTTTTCCGCATCAAAAAACTCGTGGTACTTGACATCTGCCGTAACATAAGCATCGGCCCCGGCTGCAATGGCTGTCTTGGTTAAAAAACTACCTGCGCCACCACATAAAGCAATGGTAGTCAATGATTTTTGTGGTATTTCGGTATGGCGGATGACCTTTAGCCCAAAGCTGGTTTTCAGCATGGATAAGAATCCTTCGACAGACATGGGTTCTGGGAGCTGACCAACCAGCCCGCTTCCAACATCTTGATAATCATTGTTTAATGGGTGAATATCGTAGGCCACTTCCTCATAAGGGTGGGCCTGTTTCATGGCAGAGATAATTCTGCCTTCTAACCAAACGGGGTAGATCACTTCCACTTTGTTTTCTGGTTCCAAATGGCGTTGACCCTGTTCGCCCACAAAAGGGTTGGTGCCCGCACCGGCTTTGAAGCTACCAGTACCGGGACTACTAAAACTGCACTCGCTGTATTGACCAATATGGCCTGCGCCTGCAGCAAAAAGCGCCGATTGTACTGCTTCTGTTTGTGCATGTGGAACGAAGACGCTGAGTTTGCGCAGCTGTCCGCCTTTGGGCGCGAGAATTTTTCTATTGATTAAACCTAGTTTATCGGCCATCATCGCATTGACGCCATGGAGCACGTTGTCCAAATTGGTATGAATAGCATAAATGGCGATATCATGCTTGATGGCGGCAATCACCGTGCGCTCTACATAGTTCTTACCATTGATTTTTTTCAATCCACCAAACACAATGGGGTGATGGGCTACCACCAAATTACAGCCTTTCTCTTTTGCCTCTAGTATCACTGCTTCCGTTGCATCGAGTGTACATAATACACCGGTGCAATCCCAGGAAGCATCACCGGTAATCAATCCGACATTGTCGTATGATTCCTGCAAAGCAGGTGGTGCTTGTGCTTCTAATTCGCGAATCAGTTCGGCTATTTTCATGGTGGCTTCTTGAACGGCTAAATTAGCATCTATCTTTGTGAAATGTCTGCAGGCGCATTTGTTTTCCTCGATGGTCATTTATTGAAGGCTGATAAAGCCAGTGTTTCGGTGAACAATCGTTCATTCCGTTACGGTGATGGCTGTTTTGAAACCATGAAAGTGGTGAAGGGAAGATTGATCTTGTCGCAATTGCATATGGAGCGATTGTTCAAAGCATTGAATAGTCTGCAATTCGATCTGCCCGGCTATTTTACGGCTGATTATCTGGAAGACCTGGTCATCAAATTGGTGGAGAAGAATCAACAACAGAAACTTTCGAGAATCCGTTTGATGGTGTTTCGTGGCGATGGTGGTTTGTACGATCCTGTGAATCATTTTCCGCATTGCCTCATACAGAGCTGGAGCTTGCAACCCGCGCAACAAGCTTGGAATGAAAACGGTTTGGTCACAGGTATTTATCGTGATGCAGTAAAAGCAGTCGATGCTTTCTCATCGTTGAAGCACAACAATTACCTGCCTTATGCCATGGCGGCTTTGTGGGTGAAGCAACAACAATTGAATGAAGCAATCTTATTGAATCCATCAGGACATTTAGCAGATGCCACCATTCACAATGTGTGGATCATGCAAGGTGGGATTTTGAAAACACCGGCAATAACTGATGGTGCTGTAGATGGGGTGATGCGTCGTTATCTGTTGGAACAATTTCAGCAAGCAGGATTACCAGTTGAAGCTAGCAGTATTTCTATGGAGATGTTGGAACAGGCAGATGGGCTTTTTTTTACCAATAGCATACATGGTATTCGCTGGGCTAGATCTTGTGGTGAAACACAATATAGTGCGCATCGCTTGCAGGAACTGTTTCAAGATTTTGTAGCGCCCTTGTGGCGATGAACTTTTACGAAAGGCCATTGTTATCATCAAAAAATTTCCATGCAGGCTGTTAGCATCATTTGGTTTAGAAGAGATTTACGTTTACGCGATAATGCCGCTTTGTATCATGCATTGAAAAGTGGTGCGCCTGTATTGCCCATCTTTATTTTCGATCAACATATTTTAGATAAACTGGAGGATAAAGCTGATCGTCGCGTGGAATTTATTCACCTGGCCTTACAGCAAATGCAAACACAATTGGTGGAAATGGGCAGCACCATGGAAGTGTATTATGGCACACCGGAATCGGTATTCCCCAAGTTGCTGGAGAACTATTCGGTACAAGCAGTTTTTACCAATCATGATTACGAGCAATACGCCATCGATCGCGATGCACGCATAGCAGCCATGCTGCAAGAAAAGGGTATTACTTTCCATACATTCAAAGACCATGTGTTGCAGGAGAAAGGAGAGGTGCTGAAAGATGATGGCAAACCTTATACGGTCTTTACACCTTATAGCAGAAAATGGCGCGCTTGTTTGAGTGAAGACAAATTGCAATCTTTTCCAACAGAACAATTATTCAACCATTTCTTGAAGCAGTCGGCTAAAGCTATACCCAGTTTAGTATCTATGGGCTTTCAAGAAATTGGTCAGGCTTTTCCAACAGCTACACCTGATGAGTTGATCATTAAACATTATAGTGAGCAGCGCGATTATCCTGCCATTAATGGTACATCAAGATTAGGTGTGCATTTGCGTTTTGGTACCATCAGTATTCGTGATCTCGCCAGAAAAGCCATGCAATTGAATCAGACTTTTTTGAATGAATTGATTTGGCGCGATTTCTACCACATGATTCTCTGGCATTTCCCGCATGTACGTGTGGGCAAAGCGTTTCGTGCTGAATACGATTTGATTCCATGGCGCAACAATGAAGCAGAATTTGCCGCTTGGTGTGCAGGCAAAACCGGCTATCCAATTGTGGATGCAGGTATGCGTGAATTGAATGCAACAGGCTTTATGCACAATCGTGTGCGCATGATTGTGGCTTCATTCTTAACCAAACATTTGTTGATCGACTGGCGATTGGGTGAAGCCTATTTTGCGGCTAAGCTGCTCGACTTTGATTATGCGGCTAACAATGGTGGCTGGCAATGGGCTGCCGGTTCCGGTTGTGATGCAGCGCCTTACTTCCGCGTGTTCAATCCGGCTTTGCAAACGGAAAAATTCGATAAGCAATTGAGGTATACACAACATTGGGTACCTGAGTTGAATAGTTTCCATTATCCCAAGCCTATCGTGCCGCATGATGCAGCTAGAAAGCGTGCCTTAGAAGTCTATGGTTCTGTGCTGAAAAGCGTTAAAGCTTCGTAAGAAATACTTCGGTATTGTGTTGCGTGTCTGGATGTTGTTGCTGATATACTTGCAATAAAGTTTGTACAGCTGCTTGTCCCTGCACACCCAAGCTACGCGAATAATCATTCACATATAAATCAATGTGCTGGCGCATCACCGCAGGTTCCATTTCCTGTGCATGGCAGGTAACATAATCTGCCAAAATATCGTAATGATGTTGAAATGCATAGTCTACACTGGCACTAATCAACGCATCTAACTCTTTGGCGATTCTTGTGTCAATATCTTTACGCACTACAATGCCCCCCAAAGGAATCGGTGATCCTGTTACTTGTTCCCAATGATCGCCGAGGTCCATCACTTTATACAATCCTTTTTGCGCATAAGTGAATCTGTTTTCATGGATGATTACACCTGCATCTACTTCACCATTCAGTACAGCTGATTCAATTTCATGAAACACTTTGAATACTTTGTTCTTGGCATTGGGATAAGCCAATGAAAAAAGTAAGTGCGCCGTAGTGTTTTGTCCCGGTATGGCAATGCGCATCTCATTGATGGCTTCCGCTGAGGTTGGTGCTTTGGTAATCAGTAATGGTCCAACACCTTTACCAAGGGCGCCACCTGCATTGAGTAGTTGATAGCGTTCTGTAATCAAGGGTAACACACCATAGCTAATCTTTGATACAGCTAGTTTGCCCAGCAATGCCCATTCGTTCAGGGTTTGCACGTCTTCTAATACAACATCAAACTGGTAATCGCCGGTATCAATTTTTCCATTGACCAATGCATCGAAGATGAAGGTATCGTTGGGGCAGGGAGAGAAGCCGAGTGTGAATCGCACAGATCAAAGTTTAAGGTAAGTCGTACAGTTTATCCAACAGTTGCAGAATGGTTTGGTTGAGTGTGCTTATGGATTCACCTATCAACCATTTGCTTTTATCTCTTTCGCCGATATAGTTAGAGATGGCTCGAATCTGCAGAAAAGGTGTGTGGGTTTCGCGACACACATAATGCAAAGCTGCACCTTCCATGCTTTCAATCAACGGCGCATATTTTTTTTGTAAACGGGCAATGTTTTCTGCACCTGTGGTGATGCAGTTTACCGTGATGGCATCTACTTCGGGCAGTTCCACTAGATTGTATTGTTTCAGCCAAGGATTGGGCAGTTTTCTTTTTTCATAAGGACGGTAACTGCTTTTCTCCAGTTTCAGATCGAAGAGGTCTTTCCATTTGCCTTCTTCCAACACACCGGTATCGCCTAATTGCTCATTTTTCACCACTACCACTGTGCCTAATGGCAGGTTGTCATCAAAACAGCCTGCAATACCTACTTGAATCACTAAATCGGGCTTTTCAGTGAGAACGGCCTGGGTAATAGATACCGCAGCTGCCAGCATACCCACACCGCTTTGGTGAAAGACCGGCTTGAAGCGAACACTGTTTTCGGCCAAACGTTTATCGAGTTCGGCGAAAGCGGGCATCCATTCTCCCGTAGTAGCTGCAGTAATGATGATTCGCATGAGGCACAAATGTCGGCAATATCGCCCGAAGGGCAAACCAACTAAATGCACGGCTTTTCCTACTTTTGCGCAAAATCTGAGGAGCTGAGATGTTGTATTTAACGCGACTGGAGCATTTTAACGCCGCCCATAAACTCTTTAACCCCAATTGGACCAAGGAGAAGAACGAAGAAGTATTTGGGGTTTGTGCCAATGAAAACTGGCATGGGCACAATTTTGAACTATACGTAACGGTGAAGGGCCACCCTGATCCGGATACGGGCTTCCTCATGGACGTGAAAAAGCTCAGCAAGCTCATTCAAGAACACGTGATCAAGAAGTTGGATCACAAAAACCTCAATCTGGATGTGGACTTCATGCGCGGTAAAATGTGCAGCACGGAGAACCTGGTGCTGGGCATTTGGAACGAATTACAGCCACATCTGCCTGCATCTGTTGCCCTGCACTGCATCAAGCTCTACGAGACCCCACGCATCTACGTGGAGTACTTTGGCGAGTAATTGTGTCAGTTTTCTTTTTCTTTCTGCCGATTTTGTTAAACGTTTAACTTCTTGACAAAAGATTTTAAACAAAAACAAATCCATTTCGTTAATTTCATCGTATGTAGCTTTGAATGACCATGCTGGCATGGTATTCGACGCTGATACCGAATCAAGCTCTGTTACCGATTATTCGCTCTCATTATGCAGGGCCACTTGAGCAACTCACTTTTGCCGCAGTGCCCAGCAGTCGGATAACTGAACCACTTGACGTATTAATAAGTAAAATAAACATGCATTCTGTCTGAATACCCTCAGGCGCAATGTCTTGTCTGAACAAATGAACTTGGAACGTAAAAAAGTTGCTGTTTTTAGAAAGGAGCATTTCAATGCAGCTCATCGCTTGCACAATCCTAATTGGGATGAAGCAACTAACACGGCTGTATTTGGCAAATGCAATAACCCCAATTACCATGGCCATAACTATGAACTGATTGTTCAGGTAACAGGCTATCCCGATCCCCAAACGGGTTATGTAATGGACATGAAAGTGTTGAGCGACCTAATCTGGGAACACGCATTGAAATTATTCGATCATAAAAACTTGAACGAAGACACAACCGCATTTAAACACCTTAACCCTACAGCAGAAAATATTGCTGTGGTGATCTACGACCTGCTGAGACCACAAATTGATGCAGCACTGGATCTCAAAATCAGATTATATGAAACCGAAAGAAACTTTGTTGAATACCCAGCATAACGGTAACGGTCATCACAATGGTCACCACAACGGGCATCATCATGGTCCTGCTTATGTAGAGCTGAGTGATGTAACCATTGATGAAATTGGCGAGAATCACGTAAGTACTTCTTATGATACGCCTTTGCGTGCAGATGCATTTGATGTGAGTGATGCTGATAAGATTGCCCAGATTGAACAGCATTTCAGAAGCATCATGGAGATCATGGGTTTAGATCTTACCGATGATAGCCTGAAGGGCACACCCAAGCGTGTAGCCAAAATGTATGTGCAGGAAATCTTCAGCGGATTGAATCCTGCCAATAAGCCATCGGTTACCTTGTTCGAGAACAAGTACAAATACAACCAGATGCTCGTGGAAAAAGACATCTCTTTCCACAGTAATTGCGAACACCATTTTGTGCCCATTTTCGGTAAAGCGCATGTGGCTTATATCAGTAGCGGACAAGTGATTGGTCTGAGCAAGTTGAACAGACTGGTGCAGTATTTCGCGAAGCGTCCGCAGGTGCAGGAAAGACTCACCATGCAAATTGGTAAGGAATTGCAGAAAGCATTGAATACAGAAGATGTAGCCGTGGTGTTGGATGCCAAACACATGTGTGTGGCCAGCCGTGGTGTGAATGATGTGACTTCTTCTACGATTACTGCTTTTTATGGTGGTAAGTTCAAGGAAGAGAAAACCAAGAGTGAGTTTCTGAAATACCTAGAGCTAAAGACTGAATTCTAAATGGATACAACCTAATGTGATAAACCCCGAATCCTCGGGGTTTATTTTTTGTAGAAATTAGGTGTATGAAAAACTACCTGATCGCCATTTGCTGCATGCTTTCGTTCAGCGCAGCTGCCCAATATCAAGTAGGGGATACCATTCCTGCTTTTTCCATGAAATCCATTGAAGGGCATCAGATTGAAAGCAGTTGGTTGAAAGGGCATCCGATGATCATTGATTTCTGGGCTTCTTGGTGCTGGCCTTGTAAGATTAAAATGCCATTTTTAGCAGAGACAGTTAGGCCATATATGGATAAAGGTCTTTTGGTACTAACCATAGCCACTAACGACAAAGATGCCGATTGGCGTAAAGCGGTGGATAAGCTGAACATTGAGGACTTCATGAATCTCTTTGATACGGATCGATCTAAGCCTGAAGGATCATTGCTTAGTAAAATGAGTTATAATGCATTGCCAACAACACTCTTGGTAGGTGCTGATGGAAAGATACTATTGGTAAACCCAAGGCCATCAACACTGGCAGATACCCTGCAGAAGATGTTTTCTCAAAAAAAGGGCTGATTTTCTTTTTCCGCTACATTTACGCCCTAAACCTTTTTTCATGAGCAAACACGCGTTTGTTTTCCCCGGACAGGGTGCACAATTTCCCGGCATGGGTCAGAGCCTGTATGAGAACTATGCACAGGCCAAAGAATTGTTTGAACAAGCCAACGAAGTGTTGGGCTTTCGCATCAGTGATATCATGTTCTATGGAACAGAAGCTGAGTTAAAGCAAACCAATGTAACCCAGCCTGCTGTATTCTTACATTCAGTTATTGCGTATAAATGTTTGGTAAAAGAAAAGCCAGATATGGTGGCTGGTCATTCACTCGGTGAGTTCTCTGCATTGGTGGCCAACGAATGTTTGGAGTTTGCTGATGCCTTGAAATTGGTGAGCGCGCGTGCCAATGCCATGCAGCATGCTTGCGAAACGGATCCAGGTACCATGGCGGCCATCATTGGCTTGGAAGATGAAGTGATTGAGCGCATCTGCTCAGAGATTGATGAAGAAGTGGTTCCTGCCAATTATAACTGCCCCGGTCAATTAGTGATTAGTGGTTCATTAGAAGGCATCAATATCGCCTGCGAAAAATTAAAAGCAGCCGGTGCCAAGCGTGCATTGCCTTTGCCTGTTGGTGGCGCGTTTCACAGTCCGCTCATGATTCATGCGGAAGAAGAATTGATTGCTGCGATTGAAAATACAGTCTTCCACAAACCCATTTGTCCTGTGTACCAGAACGTAGTGGTTTGGCCGGTGAGCCGTGTGGCCGATATCAAAGTAAACCTGATGCACCAGTTAACCGGTGCAGTGAAATGGAGCCAGAATGTACGTGCCATGGTGGCCAATGATGCTACACATTTCACGGAAGTTGGTCCCGGTAAAGTATTGCAGGGATTGATTGCTAAGATTGCCAAGGATGCTACCATCGATGGCTTAAGCTAATCAGAAAGATTATACCATGATGCTGCAGTTCACCCACTCGGGATCGAATGCAGCATCATATTTTTTATAGAACTTGATGGCAGGTTCATTCCACTCCAATACCTGCCACACAATACCATTCAGTTTTCTTTCTTTGGCTTCTTCAATCAGCTGATCAAACAATAGTTTGCCCAAGCCTTTGCCGCGCATGCTTTCTGTGACGAGGATATCTTCGAGATACATTCTTTGTCCCTTCCATGTACTGTAGCGAATGTAATACAACGCAAAGCCTTGCACTTTTCCATCTACTTCTGCTACAAAAGCCCACCAAACCGGATTTGCACCAAATCCGCTTTCAATAAAATGTTCCAGCGTAACAGTTACTTCCTGTGGTGCTTTTTCATATTCAGCCAGTTCTTGTACCAGCTCCAATAATCTTGGGCAATCAGCTGTAACAGCTTTTCTGATGTGAATGGAATTTGACATGGGCCAAAAATAAAACATCCTGCAGTTTGTGCAGGATGTTTATACAAATGGGATGCTTCCTTATTTTTTCTTCATGGCTTTGAAATTGCCATTAGGTTGTTTGAACGTGAGGGATAGTACTTCGCCTTTGTCGTTCACTTCAAACAGCACACTATAACCGGCTGCTACTTTCAAATCGAACTGATGATTGCCACTAGGCACCAATTCATAATCGGGTTGGCCGGGTACCAGTACGAATAAGGTTTTGTCGGATTGAATATATGTTTTGATGGTAGCACCTACCAATTCAAACTCGCCCACATAACGCTTCAGCTCAGCAGCGGTAAGGGGTTTGGCGCGGTTGCTGCGTTTGTAGACCATGGGATGATCGAGCGCAGGCTCCATGCCGTGAATGGCAACAGATTCAATATCGCCATTGATATTGGTATTGAACTGAAAACGCATCGGACTTTTATCAGCAGTATCAATGCCTTCCTTGGTATCCAGTGGCATGAAAACATCATAGTGTACTTGTTGTAACCACCAACGTTCTTTTTGTAATTGCGCAAAGAGCGAATCGCCTTTGGCCACTACTTCAAATTTGCCATACGCATCATTTTTGTATATGCCATCGTAGTCAAGAAGGGCATGCGAAGGCCTGGTGCCTTGCTTGATATTCGCGCTAGCAGATTTGGCCGCTTCTTTTGCTGCAGCTTTGGCTTTGGCATCTGCTTTGTTTCTGTCTTCGTTCCAATCAAAGAAAGGCAGGTTCAGCATCCTGTCTGCAATCAGGTTGCGCACAATACTGGTTACGGCAGAACCATTCTGGTTCACCAATACCACAATGCCGATACTGTCTGTAGGGAAGAAGCAGGTGCTGGCACTGAAGCCATCAATATTGCCGCCATGTTCTACGCGGTAATGGCCTTTATAGGAAGCAAGGAACCAACCAAAGCCATAATTACTGAAATGAATATCCGGTCTGTCGGTAGTAGGTGTACCCGGTGCAATAATCATCTGAGACGACATGGCCTGTGCATGATAGGCAGGTGGAATAATTTGTACCGTATCCAGTTTGCCGCCATTGATCCACACACGCAACCACTGCGTCATATCCAGTACGGTGCTGTTGATACTACCCGCAGGGCCCATGCCATCAATATCATAATAAGGCAATGGATGAATGATGCTGTCTTTCTTTACACCATAGCCCAATGCAGGCTCTGCATATTTGGCCAATTGCTTTACAGAGAAATTGCTCTGCTTCATGCCTAATGGGTTCAGGATTTTCTCCTGTACATTCTGCTCCCATTTTTTGCCGGTGAGTTTCTCTGCTACCACACCCTGCAATAAGAACATAAAGTTGTTGTATTGCCAACGTGTACGCAAAGGCGCACTGGGTTCCATGTATTGAATGCGCTTTACCAGGTTGTCTCTGGTATCTGGGTCCATGTACCACGACAAATCATGTCTGGGTAAACCGGTACGGTGACTCATCATATCACGCAAGGTGATCTGATTGGTCATGCCCTCATTATAAAATTTCATTTCGGGTAAATAAGTCGTTACGGGCTTATCAAAATCAATGGACTTGTCTTTTTGCAGAATACCCAAAACTGCTGATGTAAACGCTTTGGTGCATGAACCAATGGCGAACTGCGTATTGGGTGTTACCGGCAATTTATTCGCATAATCGCGATAGCCAAAACCCTTGGCATATACCACTTTGTTTTTCTCTACTACAGCAACGGCAACACCGGCTGCATGTTGGTCTTTCAGCACTTTGTTGATTTGTGCTTCTAGGCCGGCAAAACGTTTGTCTTCGCCGTCAGTACTATTTTTTGTCTTGGCTTTTTGTGCAAGCAGGCTGGTGCCGGACAGCAGCAACAGGCACAACATGATTTGCTTCATATTGATTGATTTCGGGAGTATAAGTTGCAGCTGACCGTATTTTATTACAGCATCAGCTGAGTGCTTGTTCAAGATCGTTGAGAATATCTGCAATATTTTCAATGCCCACACTCATGCGAATGAGTCCGTCTGTAATGCCAAAGCGGATTCTTTCTTCACGCGGTACGCTATAATGTGTCATAGATGCCGGGTGCGAAATGAGTGTGTCCACCGTGCCCAGCGATACGGCTCTTACACACATCTGCAATTGGTTGATGAATTGCTTTCCAGCATCCAGACCGCCTTTCAATTCAAAGCTCAGCATAGGGCCGGGGTGGCGCATCTGCTTCATGGCTGTATGATAATCAGGATGTGATGGCAAACCAACATAATTCACGTGTGCAATCTTGGGGTGTTGCTCCAGGTAACTCGCTACTTCCATCGCATTGTGGCAATGGCGGTCCATGCGCACTTCCAAAGTCTTCATGCCACTGATTAATAAATAAGCATCAAAGGGGTTGGCATTGCCGCCTAAGAGTGCATGCCATTTCCATGCTTTGGTTTTCATGAATGAAATATCTCTACCGAGTAAGACACCACCAATAGCAGTGCCATGACCATTCAAAAATTTAGTCGTAGAGTGGAAGACAAAATCTACATCATAGCGGAAAGGCTGTTGTAGATAAGGTGTAGCGAAAGTATTGTCAACCGTAACCACTTTTCCATATTGCTTGGCAATCTTGGCGGTAACTTCAATATCAATACACTGAATGGTTGGGTTGGCCGGTGTTTCAATATGCACCAGTTTGATTTCCGGATGGGCTTTCAATTCCGCCTCCAGCGTTTCTGCATTGCGCAGGTCTGCAATGTAGATGGTGATACCATTTTGTCCCAGCACTTTGTGCATCAGTTCATACGTGCCGCCGTACAAAGAGTAGTGCGACAATACCGCATCACCTGCCTGCAGGTTGCTCAAGAACATGGTGGCCATGGCGGCTTGTCCGCTTGCATGTAAGAGAGCTTTCAATTCTAAGGGGCTACCATCAGCATTGGTTAAACCAAAAGCTTCCAGAGCAGCAATGGTTTGCTCAGCTGCTTTAAACGTGGGGTTGCTCCAGCGGCTGTAAATGTATTCTTTATCAGTGCTTTCAAAACGCTCCATCCCTTGGTCTGCTGTGTCGAAAACAAAAGTGGAAGTAGCATAGATGGGCGTGATATGCGAATAATTATGTTCATCTGTGGCGGAATGCATGGCTGTAGAGCTGATACCGCTAAATTGTTTACCGGACATGTGCAAAAATTATCTGGTTGAAATTTGATGTTGTACTATCTTAACAAAGCTAACAGAAAACCATGAAGGAACTGATTCAATCCCTCGCCGCTTATAATATTTGGGCCAACCGCCAATTGTTTGATGCTGCCTTGCAGTTAGACCCTGCTTTACATAAGCAAACAGTTGCCAGTAGTTTTCCTACGCTTACTGCTACTTTCATCCACATGTGGGATGCAGAAAGCGGCTGGTGGCAGCGCTTGCAAAGGCATGAACATATCGTGGTGCCCAGCAAAACCTTCCATCCGCATTTAAAAGATGTGGCCAATGGTTTGTTGGGACAAAACCAAACCTGGCTGGACTGGGCCAATGAAGTTTCGGAAAAAGGTTTACAAGAGTATTTCAGTTATACCAATACCAAGGGGTTCCATTTTGAACAGCCTGTTTGGCAAATGGCCTTGCATTTGTTTAACCATGGCACGTATCATCGCGGGCAAGTGGTGACGATCCTACGCCAGTTGGGATTAACCACCATTCCTTCTACCGACTTCATCATGTGGAGTCGTGCTTAGCCTGATGATTGTCATATTTTTTGCTGTGAGCGCTGCTTAAGTTGCGGTATGCTTACAGATATAGAAATCGCACAGTCGGCACCCATTCGCCATATCCGCGAAGTAGCTGCCGCCATTGGTATTGATAAAGAAGATTTGGAATACTATGGCAAGTACAAAGCCAAGTTGCCACTGAAACTCATTGATGACAATGCTATCAAACAGCATCACTTAGTATTGGTAACAGCCATTACACCCACGCCAGCGGGCGAGGGTAAAACAACCGTGTCTGTGGGTTTAACAGACGGACTCAATCGCATTGGTAAACAAGCGATGGCTGTTTTGCGCGAACCATCTTTAGGTCCGGTATTTGGGATGAAGGGCGGTGCAGCTGGTGGTGGTTATTCGCAGTTGATACCGATGGAAGATATCAACCTGCATTTCACCGGCGATTTTGCTGCGATAGAGAAAGCCAACAATTTATTGGCTGCGCTCATTGATAACAATCTGCAGAACAAGAAGCATAGTTTGAACATCGATCCACGCACGATTGTGTGGAAGCGGGTAATGGATTTGAATGATCGTGCATTGCGCCACATCATCATTGGTTTAGGTGGCACAGCCGATGGTATGCCACGCGAAGATGGCTTCAATATTACACCTGCATCAGAGATTATGGCCATTCTGTGTTTGTGTACAGGTATGGATGATTTGAAACGCAGGCTCGGCAATATTTATATCGGTAGTACCATGGATGGCAAGCCGGTTTTTGCGCGTGATTTGAACGCCGTTGGTGCAATGGCGATTCTGTTGAAAGATGCGATCAAGCCTAACTTGGTACAAACATTAGAAGGCAATCCTGCATTATTGCATGGCGGTCCCTTTGCGAGTATTGCACAGGGAACCAACTCAGTACTTGCTACCAAAATGGGTTTGTCATTAAGTGAATACGTAGTTACCGAAGCAGGCTTTGCGGCTGATCTGGGTGCGGAGAAATTTTTCGATATCAAGTGTGTGTCCAGTGGATTGAAACCTGCAGCAGCAGTAGTGGTAGCCACCATTCGTGCATTGAGGCATCATGGTGGTGCCAAGAAAGAGGCCTATGCCATTGCTGACACAGAAAAAGTAAAAGCCGGATTAGCCAATCTGGAAAAGCATTTGGAAAATATTCGTCAGTTTGGTGTGCCACCTGTGGTGGCGATCAACGCCTTTCCAGGTGATATGGAGGAAGAGATTAAACTGGTACAGGATTGTTGTGCCAAACATGGGGCAAGAGCCATTGTGTGTACCGGTTTTGCAGAAGGTGGCAAGGGCATGGAAGCATTGGCAAGAGCTGTGGTGCAATTGGTAGAAAACAGTACGGGTGATTTCTCGCCGCTCTATCAGTGGGGTGCTTCTATTGAAGACAAGATTTACACCATTGCTACCAAGATTTATGGTGCCAAGGGTGTGGAATATTCTGTGAAAGCCAAGACGCATTTGAAGCATTTGAAATCATTGGGCTTTGATCAGATGCCCGTCTGTATGGCGAAGACGCCCAAGAGTTTGTCTGATGACGAAAGAAAGATTGGTCGCCCGGAAAACTTTGTGGTAACCGTGCGCGAATTTGAATTTGCCAGTGGTGCAGGCTTTGTGATACCTATTTTGGGTGATATGATGCGTATGCCGGGACTGCCCAATTTGCCCGCTGCAGAAGGCATGGACATAGATGCGGATGGGGTGATTACGGGACTTAGTTAAGAAGTCAAAAGGCAAAAGCAAAAAGGCAAAAGCAAAAAGTGAAAAGGCAAAAGATATCATTCATTATCCTAGTTGTTTGCCTTCGAGCGCAGAGGGCGCTTCGGTAATAATCAATTGAGGCTGTGTTATATCCTCAGGGAGGAAGATTTTGAGTAAACTAAAACGAACAATATACCTTGACTTTTTATCTTCAATCCTTTTACATATATTAGATTGATCTTATTTCCATGTTATGAAGAAGCTTTTTTTGTTGCCATTATTTTTTAGTTGTTTTTTTTCGTACGGACAGACGAAGAAAGAAACTATAGACTGGTTGAATTCGAAATTTGAATATAGTCCTATTGTGGTAAGCGAGATTGAAAAGTATACAATGGAGTTTCGAATCAGTCAGGATGGGAGCTTCTCGATTCAATATTATAATTATTCTCCAAAAGTTTTTTTGCCTGATACCGACAACTACAGAAGAAAAGTGATGTTTACGGGGCATTTCAAAGATTTGTCTCCAAATTCAATCAGAACTTCAAAAAAGGATGGAAAAATTTTCTTTTATGCTTCATGTACTAATAGTAGGTGTATCACTCAGCAGAATCAAGGACCTAATGACTTTAGTGTCTATTATGCAAGAGAAGTGGAATTGGCAGTAACTTCTGATGTTGGTTTAGAAGAACGGTGTAAAAAAGCCTTTCAGCACCTAATTAAGCTCTGTGGCGGCAAAAATGAGGTTTTTTGAGATGAGAATTGCTTGCATTGGATGGGGGTCGCTTATATGGAAACAAGAAGAATTTCCTGTAATCCATCCTTGGTTTACTGATGGCCCTAGTTTGCCAATTGAGTTTACAAGGCAATCTTCTGATGATAGAGTTACCTTGATTTTGGATGAATATGCAGAGCCTGTCCAAGTACTTTGGGCTTTAATGGCTACTACTGATCTGAATGAAGCTATTGGAGCATTGGTGAAAAGGGAAAAGGTATATAAAACAGAATCAATACATTTTGTTACATCTAAGGATGAAAATGTTATAGGTGTTAAACGAGTGATTTTAGAGTGGATAAAAAGCTACAACATGGATGCTGCTATTTGGACTGGTCTTTCTTACAGTAGCAAAACAAAGAATCAAAGACCCACCATTGAATATATCATCAATCATTTAAAAAAGTTGCCAGTTGAAAAGAAGCTGATTGCCGAGGAGTACATTAGAAAAGCTCCAAAGCAGATTGATACAAAGTATAGACGACAAATAGAGATGTCACTTGGATGGAAATGTTATGATTAACTTTTTAAAAGAAAGAGACTATTCAGCTTGTGCATTCATTTTCCATACCTACTTGGCCTAAGACTTTAAACCTCGATAGAAATTCAGTCTTCTTTAATTACTAAATAACTGAAGGGCTTTATATTTATCGTAATTTACATCCGAGTACATCTAGTTTAAGGTCTTATTATATCCGAAAACTAGTTCTTAGAGAATAATAAACTTTAATTTTTTAAGCTTAACTGTTTATGCAAAAACTGCAATCTTATTTCATTATTAAAGCAAATTGTGCAGAAGAGCAAGGTTTGAATCTATCAAACTTTTACTTTATCGGTGAAAACAGGTTTGAATCTGATTTTAGGAAAGCATTTTTATTTTCAACCAAGAATGATGCAGAAAGCGCACTTTCTACAATTCATGTATCTAAGCCAAGCATTATTGAGGTGGTTGAGGTGTATAAATTTTGGTAGGTTTTTAGTCTCCGCTGTGGCAATTATCAATTGAAGCCTCGTGCCCTTTAACCAGAGGAAGCTACCAGCGCCTAATCATCAAATCTCAAATCTCAAATCATCAATACGCCCACTTCACCCAGGTAGCGCCCCAGGTAAAGCCACCGCCAAATGCGGCGAGTACGATATTATCCCGTTAGCTGTTATTTTTTGAAGAATATACTAAAATTAAGGTTTCATTATAACGAAACATGTCTTATGTTTGCATTGTTAGACAAAATGCAAGAATGGATAATTACTTTGAGATAGTCTTTTTGAGTGAAGCATTTGAATTTCTGAAATCACTTGACAACAAGCATTCAAGCAAGATACTTTATAACATTAGAAAGGCACAACAAAAACACGACCCAGAATTATTTAAAAAACTCACTGACGAAATTTGGGAATTCAGAACACTTTATCAAGGTGTACAATACAGACTTTTGGCATTTTGGGATAAAACAAGTAATACAAATACTTTGGTTATTTCAACACATGGATTTATTAAAAAGCAAAGCAAAGTGCCCGATAATGAAATTGACAAAGCAGAGCAACAAAGAAGAAAATACTTTAATGACATATTAAAAAAGTAGCACATGAAAACTTACACATTAGACGAAGTTCAAGACAAAATAATCGGTAAAAAAGGAACGCCAAATCGTGATAAATTTGAGTATGATTTGCAAATGGACTTGATTGGTAAAGCAATCAAAGAAAGCAGACAAGAACGCAAATTGACACAGGAACAACTTGGTGAACTTATTGGTGTTCAAAAAGCACAAATTTCAAGACTTGAAAGCAATGCAAGCAATGTAACAATTGACACTTTAATGAAAGTGTTTACAGCATTAAAAGCAAAAGTGAAAATTCAAGTTGAACTTCCAAATGCAAAATTTAATGTGGGAAGATAAAACCACAGCCATCATGGATATTGCTGCAAGTAGGGCGTGACTTTGAAACAAACAGCAGCGGTTCTGGGCAGACAGAAGTCTATTTCCCAGCTTGCATAAAGCCCTGAACGTAAGTTCGCACTAATTGCAAGAAGCTGAGCAGACTACATCGCCAATCTCAAATCTCAAATAAAAAATCAGCAATAGTCAATAAGCCCACTTCACCCAAGTAGCGCCCCAAGTAAAGCCGCCACCAAATGCAGCGAGTACGATATTGTCGCCTTTCTTCAGTTGGCTTTCCCATTCCCACAAACAAAGTGGAATAGTAGCAGCCGTAGTATTACCATAGCGATGGATATTGATCATCACTTTTTCTTTAGGTAAGCCCATGCGGTTAGCCGTTGCATCAATGATGCGCAAATTGGCCTGGTGTGGCACCAGCCAGGCAATGTCTTCGCCGGTAAGGCCATTGCGTTCTAACAATTCAGCACTTACATCGGCCATGCCTTTTACAGCAAACTTGAATACAGCCTGACCTTCCTGATACGCATAATGTTCTTTGGCCAATACCGTTTCCATGCTGGCAGGTTTCAAAGAGCCACCGGCTTTCATGTGCAGGTACTGACGGCCACTGCCATCGCTACGCAGAATGCTATCTAACACACCAACTTCTTCTTGACTAGGTTCGAGCAACACAGCGCCCGCACCATCACCAAAAATGATACAAGTAGCGCGGTCGGTATAATCAATAATGGCACTCATTTTGTCAACCCCCACTACAATCACTTTCTTAAAGCGGCCACTTTCAATATACATGGCACCAGTTGTGAGTGCGTATAAAAATCCGCTGCAGGCAGCGCTCATATCATAACCCCAGGCATTGGTGGCGCCAATCTTGTCGGCAATAATGTTTGCAGTTGCAGGAAACACCATATCCGGCGTTACCGTAGCACAGATGATACAATCAATCTCTGTTGCATCCATATTTTTCTTGCGCAGAATTTCCTGAATAGCAGGTACAGCCATATCGCTACTCGCTTTGCCGGGCTCTTTCAGGATGCGGCGTTCCTCGATACCAGTTCTGGTTCTGATCCACTCATCATTGGTATCCACCATTTTCTCTAAGTCGAAATTCGTGAGTTTGGTTTCGGGAACATATCCGCCTACTGCGGTGATGGCTGCTCTAGTGCTCATACTGGGTTTGCTTTGAGGGCGCAAACTTAACCCTTTTTGGATAGGTAGAAAGGCTAAATAAGCTAACGTGGGTTAGTCAAAACATCCTTACTTCATGATTTCCATGTACTTTTAAGGCCTATGATCGCTTTTGTTAGAGGCCAATTTGCCCTAAAAACACCGGCTAGGGTAGTAGTAGATGTGAATGGAGTAGGTTATGATCTTCAGATCAGCCTGCATACCTACTCGGCCATTAGTCAGAAAGACAGTGGCCTGTTATTTACCTATCTGCAGATTACCGAGAATGCCCAGACCTTGTTTGGCTTTGCCGATACGGCTGAAAAAGACCTTTTCTTATTGTTGATTAGTGTGTCTGGTGTAGGTGCATCTACGGCTAGAATGATGTTGTCTGGCATGAAGCCCGATGAGATTATTCAGGCCATTGCTCAAGGCAATACCGCCCAATTGGAGAAAATCAAGGGAATAGGTAAGAAATCGGCAGAAAGGCTGGTAGTAGAGCTGCGCGATAAGGTGGGTAAGCAAATGAGTGATAAAGTGTTGAGCGCTGCAGGTTCTATGGCACCATTACCCGGTCAGGATGCTATTCAGGCCTTGGTAGCTTTGGGCATTGCCCGAAACGCAGCAGAAGCGGCTGTACAAAAAACACTGAAATCTCTGAATACCGACGTAACTTTAGAAGACATTATCAAACACTCACTCAAAAATATTTGATATCGCTGCAACGTTACCTGACCAAGTAGACTAACTATTGTTTTTTTCGCGTAGGAAATATTCGCTTCCGGGCTACATCATCATCTTGTTTTGTTGTTGCAACAGTGTATTGTTTGCACAGCAGAAAGACTCATTGCGCTTTCCCATCAGCGACAGAAGAGCTGATCAGTTCAACGCACCCAAAAACCACGCTTTTGATTTCAATGATTCGCTTTACCTCAAGCGTGAAGTGAAGTATGATCCCAAGACCAAGACCTATTATGTAGAAGAAAGAATTGGTAGCCGCTTGTTTCGCAAGCCGGTGCCAATGAGCTTTCAGCAATTCTATCAACAGCAGAGCCGACAAGCAGAAGTGGATTATTTCCGCAAACGTGCAGATGCATTAACGCTGCTGAATAAAAAATCAGCCAGACCAAAATTACGGGTGTATGATCAGTTGTTCGACAGAATGTTTGGTTTGGGGCCGAATGGTTTGAAAGTAGATATCCGCCCGCAGGGTGAAGTGAATATTTTGGCGGGTTATCAGGGACAAAACATCAAGAACCCTACGCTTGCAGAAAGAGCACGTCGAAACGGTGGTTTTGATTTTGATATGAATGCCAATTTGGGTGTGAATGCCAGCATTGGCGATAAGTTACGTTTCCCGATTAACTACAATACATTATCCAACCTGAATTTTGATAACCAGATCAAACTGGATTATAAGGGCATGGATGATGAAATGATTAAGAGTATTGAAGCGGGTAATATTTCTTTTCAATCGAAAGGAACATTGATACCGGGTGCGCAAAACCTCTTTGGTATCAAAACACAATTGCAGTTTGGTAAACTCTTTGTTACAGCTGCTATTGCCAACCAGCGTTCGCAGAGACAATCTGTCGCTTTACAAGGTGGTGCGTCAACCAATACTTTCCAGAAAAAATTAGATGATTACGAGGAGAACAAACACTTTCTCTTGGCCCAATACTTCCGCAATAATTACAACAAGGCGATGTCGCAACTGCCGATTGTGAATAGTCAGGTGCAGATATTACGTATGGATGTTTGGGTAACGAATAGAACAGGTGCTACAACAGAATCGCGCGATGTAGTGGGTTTGATGGATCTGGCAGAAACCAATCCCTATAGGACAGGTGTGGTAAATCCATTAAGCAATAATCCTTTGCCGGATAACCGTGCGAATGATTTGTATGCCTATCTAACAGCCAATCCTGCCAACAGAAATCCGGTACAGATTACGAGTCAGTTATTGGCAAAAGGTTTGCGCCCTGTAGAGGATTTTGAAAAAACATTTGCAAGAAAATTATCACCCAACGAATACTACTTCAACCCACAGGTTGGTTTTCTGTCGTTGAATACACAATTGCAACCGGATGAAGTTTTGGGTGTGGCTTTTCAATACACATTTAACGGTCGCGTGTATCAAGTGGGTGAATTTGCACAGGATGTAGGTTTGGATTCTACACAAGGTGTACAGAAAGTGTTGTTCCTGAAATTATTGAAAGCTACTTCACAAAGACCTACACTGCCTATTTGGGGGTTGATGATGAAGAACGTGTACACACTTGATTTGTTTGGCGGAATTCAGCGTGAAGATTTCAAGTTGAATGTTATGTACGAAGAGCCCAGCGGTGGTTTGAAAAGATATTTGCCAGAAACAGCACCAACTGTAGAAGGTCAGCCTTTGCTGCGCATTTTGAATTTAGATCGATTGAATAATCGAAATGATCCACAACCTGATGGTGTATTCGATTGGATTGAAGGCTTTACCATTCTTCCGCAACAGGGTCGCGTGATCTTCCCCGTGCTGGAACCTTTCGGTAGAGATTTGGATCGCTTGGCGTATAACGGACAAGCAGCCGCACTGAAGCAGAAATATATTTACTATCAGTTGTATGATTCTATCAAAGCCATTGCACAGACTTATGCCAACCTAAATCGTTTTGTGATGCAGGGCCAAGCGAAGGGAACGGGTGGTTCAGAAATTTTCCTGAACACATTCAATATTCCGCGTGGTTCTGTAACTGTGGCAGCTGGCGGACAGTTATTGCGTGAGGGTGCAGACTATGTGATTGATTACAATCTGGGTAGTGTGAAGATTTTGAATCAGGGTATTTTGTCATCCGGTATTCCGGTGCAAGTGTCTTTTGAAAACAATGCAGGCTTTGGTTTGCAGCAGCGAGGGTTTACTGGTTTGCGTTTAGATTATCTCGCGAATAAAAAATTGGCTTTAGGTTTTTCTACGGTAAGATTGGGCGAGCGTCCTTTCTTTACCAAAATGAACTATGGTGATGATCCGATCCGTAACACCATGTTTGGTTTGGATTTCAGTTATCGCTCAGATTTACCCGGCTTAACTCGCGCATTGAATAAGTTACCTTTCTATTCAACCAAGGCGCCATCTAGTATTACTGCTTATGGTGAAGCTGCTTTGTTGAAACCGGGTCACCCGCCACAAATTGGTCGTGCAGAACAAGGCTTGATTTATCTAGATGATTTTGAAGGCACGCGTAACAATATTGATTTGCGTTTTCCATTTGTGGCTTGGAATCTCGCATCTACGCCACAAGGCAATCCTAAGTTTCCTGAAGCAACTTTGACGGATTCTGTTGATTACAACAGAAACAGAGCTAAGCTGGCTTGGTATCAGATTGAACCCAACTTGCAGGATAGGAATAGTCCCAACAACCCATTGCGTAGAAACTTATCTGAGTTGAGCGATCCGCGTGTGCGTCAAGTATTCACCAATGAATTGTTTCCACAGCGTACGACCAATATCACTGACATCCAAGCTTTCACTTTTGATTTGGCTTTCTATCCACGTAATAAAGGCCCATACAACTTTGAAAACAGAATCGGACAAATTACAGATAGTGGTCACTTAACCAATCCTGCTGCACGTTGGGGTGGTATCATGCGTGCATTGGATCAAACAGATTTTGAAACAGGGAATATTGAATTTGTTGAGTTCTGGATTCAGGATCCGTTTATTCGCAATACCAATAGTCGCGGTGGTAAATTGTTTTTGAACCTCGGCAATATCAGTGAAGATATCCTGAAAGATGGTAGACGGTTTTATGAGAACGGATTGAATACGCCCAATATTCCGGCAGCGGTGGATAGCAGCAATGCTTGGGGTAAGGCACCTGTGAATCCGATTCAGATTACACAAGCTTTTAGTAATGATCCTGCCGACAGACCATTTCAGGATGTGGGTTTGGATGGTGTAGATGATGCTGCTGAAAGAAGAAAGCGTCAGAACTATCTCAATCGATTGGCGCAAAACTTTGGCACCAATTCATTCATTTATCGTCGTGCTTTGAATGATCCATCAGATGATAACTATGTATGGTTCAGGGATGTGAGCTATGATGCAGCTGCTACTGGTATTCTAGGCCGTTACAAAAATTTCAACAACCCACAGGGTAACTCGCCGGTGGCTACTACTGGCGGACAGTTTACGCCTGCTGCTACATTGTATCCGGATAATGAGGATTTAAACAGAGACAATACCTTGAATGAGTCTGAAGAATATTATGAATACCAGATTGATTTATTCCCCAACATGAATGTGGGTAGTAATAAATACATCACCGATAGAAGAACCGTTACGGTGAATTCTGCAGATGGCATTCGCAGAACAGAGAACTGGTATTTGTTCCGTGTACCTATTCGTGATTACAGTAGAAAAGTGGGTAATATTCCTGATTTTAAATCTATCCGTTTCATGCGTTGGTACATGACGGATTTTGAAGATTCAGTTGTGTTGCGTTTTGTGAAGATGGACTTGGTGCGTAACCAATGGCGTCAGTTTACATATAATCTAGATACAGCCGGTAACTATATCAAACTGCCAAATAACTCACCTACTACTTTTAATACACTAGCCGTTAACTTAGAAGAAAACAGTGCGCGCCAGCCGGTAAATTATGTCATTCCTCCCGGCATTGAACGTGTACAGCAGTTGAGCAATAACGGTGTGAACCTGTTACAGAATGAACAGGCATTGAGTATTCAAGTGCGTAACCTCACTCGTGGTGATGCACGCGGTGTGTTCAAGACAGTTCCTTTTGATATGCGTCAGTATGGTAAGCTGTCCATGTTTGCACATATAGAATCTATTGTTGGTCAGGCTGCTTTGCGCGATGGTGATGCCAATCTGGTGGTACGTTTGGGGCAAGACTTCCTGAACAACTACTATGAGATCAAGATTCCATTGAAAGTAACACCGCCGGGCACTTATACAACCGGACAAGCCAATATTGTGTGGCCTGATGTCAATAATCTTGATTTCAGTTTGCGCGAATTGGTGGAGTTGAAATTGCGTCGAAATCAAACTAGTCAATCTTTCACGACAATGTATCGCGAGCGAATTGGCAACAAGACTTTCTCCGTATTTGGTAATCCTAACCTTGGCGAAGTTAGAGGTATTCTAGTGGCTATTGAAAACGCCAATCCAACTAGCACAGCACCTATGTATGCAGAAATGTGGGTGAATGAATTGCGTTTGTCTGAGTTGGATGAAAAATCTGCTTGGGCTGCATTGGGAAGGGTAGATATGAACTTAGCTGATTTAGGTACTTTGTCAGTTTCAGCGAATACTTACACACAAGGTTTTGGAACCATTGAGCAAAGAGTGAATGAACGTGCGCGTGATAATCTCGTTCAGTTTGATATTGCCACCAACTTGAATGCGGGTAAGTTAACACCTGCGAAATGGGGCTTATCATTACCGGTATACGCAAGTATCAACAGAACCATCCGTGCGCCGCAGTATGATCCTTATGATCGGGATGTATTGTATCAAAGTAAGTTGAATACGGCGGGTAATAAGCGAGATTCGATTCGTAACACAGCATTGGATCAAACAACGATTAAGACAATCAATTTCACCAATGTAAGATTAGCGCCTTCGGCTAAGAAACCTCAGCCTTGGCGGTTGAGTAATTTCGACTTTAGTTATTCATTTACGCAAACAGAACAACGGAGTCCGCTTGTAACAGAGAATAAGGTCACCAGACATCGCGCTGGTATGGGATACACGTTTAGCGGACAGCCCAGATTTATTGAGCCGATGCGCTATCTGATCAAGGGTAATAGCAATTGGTTGAAATGGTTGAAAGAGTTCAACTTCAATATCACACCATCTTTGATTGGTTTCCGTGCAGATGTGAACAGGCAGTTTGGTCAGTTTGTGCCACGTATTGTCAATACCATCGATAGTAAAGTAGAAAGAGTTGATACGACTTATGACAAGTTCTTCACCTTCGATCGTTTTTATAATATGCGCTGGGATTTAACCCGCTCATTGAATGTTGATTTTGCTGCTACTAATAACGCGCGTGTAGATGAACCTTTTGGCAGAATTGACAGAGGTCCTAAGCGTGATTCTGTGAGAGATAATTTCTTGAAAGGCGGCAGAAATACCTTGTATCAACAGACAGCGAATCTTACTTACACATTGCCTTTGAATAAGATTCCATTGGTAGATTGGATCAATGCGCGTTATAGCTACAAGACAACCTATAACTGGGTTGGTGCTAGTTTGATTGCCCGTAGTTTGGGTAATGTGATTGAAAATGGTCAGGATAATAATCTGACCGGTGAATTTGATTTCAGAAGATTATATGCGAAGTCCAGGTGGTTACGTGCTTTAGAAGATTTTACTGTTCCTGTTCGCTCTGATGCAGATGTGCAGGATAACAAGACTAAGCGCAAGCGTAAACCTACACCGCCACCGCCAGGGCCAACCATACAACAACCTGTATTGGGTAGTAGTTTACCATCGAAAGAAGAAGTGGTGAAAGACCTCAAGGGTAAGGCACGCAGAGATGCATTGAGAAAATGGCGTCAGCAAAGAAGAGATGAGCGCTTGGCCAAAAGATTGTCTAAGCAGAATGAGCCAGTGGATATGAATGATTTTGTTCGTGCCGGTGGTCGTGTACTCACCATGGTGAAGAATGTGAACGTTAGCTACACAGAAAACCTGCGTAGCAGATTGCCGGGCTTTATGGATAGCTCTAAAATCTTGGGTAATAATTTCGGCAGCATGGCACCAGGATTGGGCTATGTATTCGGTAAACAGCCAGATACAGCGATGCTGAACAATTTTGCTAGCAGAGGTTTGATGAGTAGTGATAGTAATTTCAACTTCTTATTCCGTCAGAACTTTGAACAGCGCTTAAGCATAACAGCGCAAGCTGAGCCGATCAGAGAATTTAACATCAGTATCAACTTAGATAAGTCCTTTAATAAAGATTATTCAGAACTATTCAAGGACACTTTGAGTAATGGTAAGTTCGCGCATTTGAGTCCGCTCGCATCTGGTGGTTTCAGCGTGTCTTACATGGCGATGAATACTTTGTTCAGAAAACAGAATCCAAACGAGATTTCTCAAACATTCCGCACGTTCGAGCAAAACAGACAAATCATTTCCAGAAGAATTGCTGCGACCAATCCATATTGGCAGTCATTACCACCTGCGCAGCAGTTTACTTCAGATGGTTATGCGCGTGGTTATGGTCGTTATTCGCAGGATGTATTGATTCCAGCTTTCCTTGCAGCGTATACAGGTAAGGATCCGAATGATGTTCCGCTGATTGGTCAGAATAATGCTACTATTAGAACCAATCCGTTCAGAGGTATTCTGCCCAAGCCCAACTGGCGTGTGACGTATACAGGCTTAACCAAGCTGCCTGCATTGGCTGAGAAATTCAGTATGATTACTTTATCGCATGGTTACAATAGCACTTTAAGCATGAACAGCTTTGCCAGTGCATTACTGTATCGCGATCCATTTGGTTTGGGTGCGCCTGGCTTTGTGGATACGGTAAGCGGTAACTACATTCCCTATTTCCTAGTACCAAATTTGTCGATGCAGGAAGCTTTTGCACCATTGATTGGTATTGATATCACTACTGTCAATCAGTTAAACTTGAAGTTCGAGTATAAACGAAGCAGACAGTTGAGTTTGAGTCTGGTTGATTTCCAGTTAGCAGAAACAAGAAGCACAGAGTGGGTGTTTGGATTCAGCTGGCGTAAGCGTGGTATTCACCTGCCATTCCAGTTACCATTCATGCGTGGTAAAACAATGGAGAATGATTTAAGCTTCAAGCTGGATTTGTCCATGCGCGATGAACAACAGAGCAATAGTCGCTTAGACCAGAGCAATGCCTATGGTACGGGCGGACAAAAAGTGATCACCATTCAGCCTGCGATCGATTATGTATTGAATAATCGTATTAACCTGAAGTTCTTCTTTGACCAGCGCAGAGCGATACCGTACATCTCTACTTCAGCGCCTATCACCAATACGCGTGCGGGTGTACAAGTGCGGATTAGTTTGGCGCAGTAGAAAAGATGCTATCCTGAGTTTCAAAGTCAGGGCTTATCAGCAATGGCATGAATGCCACAGGGTCCCTTTTAGGAGACCCTGTGGTGAAAAATCTAATGATATTGTTTGCTTAGTATTTCCTAAACGCCCATTTCCACATTTCTTTCCAAGTCACTTTCTTACCATACATCAAGATGCCTGTACGGTAAATCTTACCAGCCAACCATGTTGTGGCAATAAAGCCTGCTACCAGTAAAGCCATGCTCAAGAGTAGCTGCCATACAGGTACGCCTTCAGGAATGCCATGTCCAATACGTGCCATCATCACAATAGGCGAAGTGAGCGGGAATAAACTACCGAATACAGCAATCGGGCTATTTGGATCATTCACAGCTTTGGTGAGAATGACAAAAGCAAAGATGATGGGCATGGTGATGGGCAACAATAAGCTCTGTGCATCTTGTGGATCTTCATTTACAGCACTACCTACAGCGGCAAATAATGATGAGTAAAGGAAATAGCCGCCAAGGAAGTAGAAAATAAAGCAACCAATAATCAATGGGAAGTTAATCTGACTCAAGCCAGCCATCAAGCCATCTAATGCACCACTTTGCTTGGCTGCATTCACGGCACCAGCTGCGCCCGGCTGTATAGCCTGAGATTGCATAGACTGTGCTAATTCAGGGAAAATCACTGGTAGAAGAAATTGAAGGCCGATAATCAGTATGCCCCAGATAATAAACTGCGTTAAACCAACAGCACCAATGCCGATGATCTTGCCCATCATCAGTTGGAAGGGTTTTACGCTGCTCACAATCACTTCAGCAATACGGCTTACTTTTTCTTCCATCACCCCACGCATCACCATCGTGCCATAAATAAAGAGCACCATGTAGATGAGGATGCCACTGATAAAACCCACGCCATAGCTGATACCTGCCTTGATGCCGCTATCACTTTTACCTGCTAGAGTGGTATAATTGATCTCGCTGTCTTTACGTAAGCTATCTAATAAGGTCTTGGAGATATTCATCTTAGCCATACGCTTTTCTTCCAGTCGCTTATTGATGCTGCGCTGGATATCCTCACGCGTCATGATGCCAGTTGCTTTGCCCGACTTAAAATACAATTCACTCTCGTCGCTATCGAGCGTGTAGTTTTCTGGAACGTAGAGGTAAGCATCGTAGACTTTTTTCTCCAGTTGTGTCTTTAGCTCAGCGGTATCTAACTGCACCATTTTGAATACCACTTCATCTTTTTTTGATTCCAGCTTGCCTTCAAAAATATTGGCCTTGTCAACAACGGCAACTGTATAGTCGTCAGATCCTTTTACAGAAAAAAAGATAATGGCTGCGTAGAAACCAAAGATCAAGAGTGGTAAACCAATAGTGGTTAGTAAAAACGTTTTCTTTTGTACACGAGTCAGGAACTCTCTGCGTGCAACAATCCATATTTTATTCATAATACGTTGAGTTGAGGTTATTGTACTGGTTGAAATGCACGGGTGGTCGATTTAGTGCCTTCCACCAGCTTAATAAAGATGTCGTTCAGTGACGGTAAAATTTCGTTGAAGCCTTCTACAGTCAGGTTTTGCTGAATCAGGTATTGCAAAACATCATTGCTTTTGAAGTTCTCTTGAATTTTTACTGTTAGCGTATTGGCATTCTGTTCCAAGACTTCAAACGCTGCATGATTCAGCCCATTTGGTACTTCAGATAACTTGATACTGAACTTATTTTCTTTGAATTGTTGCTTCACATCGTGCACCGTGCCATCCAGAATTTTCTTTCCCAGATTCACCAAGACAATATGGTCGCAGATTTCTTCCACCTGCTCCATTCTGTGTGTACTGAAGATGACGCTGCAGCCACGTTGCGCGAGGCCGTAGATTTCATCTTTGATCAAATTCGCATTCACAGGATCTAATCCGCTGAATGGTTCATCCAGAATGATGAGCTTGGGTTCGTGCAATACAGTTGTTACAAACTGCAGTTTCTGGCTCATACCCTTACTCAGGTCTTCCACTTTTTTGTTCCACCAGCTCTCCATTTCCATGCGTCTGAACCAAAACTTAATCTTCTCCATGGCTTCAGCATGGTTCAATCCCTTCAGCTGTGCGAGGTAGAGCGCTTGTTCGCCAATTTTCATTTTCTTGTACAAGCCTCTTTCTTCGGGCATATAGCCAATCTTCAACACATCTTCAATGGGATTGAATGGCTGTCCGTTAAAAAGAATTTCTCCGCTGTCGGGATAGAAAATACCTGTAATCATTCTTAACAGGGTGGTTTTACCGGCACCGTTGGGGCCCAGTAAACCAAAGATGCTACCGGCTTTTACCTCGAAACTGATATCGTCCACCGCTTTTTGTGTGGCATAATATTTCCTGAGGTTTTGTAATTCCAGGATGTTGCTCATTGGTCTTGGTTTTGTTAAATGTAGGAAACTGACCACATTGGTAGCAACACCCGTGTAATTATTACAACAACGGTAGGTTTTATGGTTATTTTGCGTCCCTAACCTCCGAATGATATGAAACGTGTTTTGGTCGGCATTTTTGCGATTGTAGTATTAATTAGCCTTTGTAGCTGGGGTTTCTTGTTACATAAGACGGTGAATCAGGTGGCTATTTATCAATTGCCTGCGGCTATGCGCCCCTTCTTCTATAAGAACATGGATTATCTGGTGTACAATGCGCCCAGACCGGATATTCGCCGCAATACCGATTCTACAGAAGCCACCAAGCATTTCATTGACATGGAAGCCTATGGCGATTCTGCAGCTTGGAAAATGCCCCTCGATTGGGATGCTGCCGTACAGCAGTTCACCCGCGATACATTAATCAAATATGGCTATGTGCCTTACCATGTGGTGTATATGCAACGTAAGCTCACAGAAGCTTTTCGCTTGGGAAATGCGGATAGTATTCTTTTTTATGCAGCAGACTTGGGGCATTATATTGGTGATGCGCATGTGCCTTTACACACTACCATCAATTATGATGGGCAGCTCACCAACCAAAAGGGCTTGCATGCTTTGTGGGAGAGTGTGGTACCTGAAATCGAATTGGATCAATATCAATTGAACAGTGGCCATAAAGCAAAATACCTGAAGAACACTGCTGAAGCCATAATGAATGGGGTGAGGGGCGCATTTCAGTTACTGCCCGATGTGTTTGCGGTGGAAACCAGATTAACACAACAATTTCCGGATAGCGTGAAATACAGAACAGTGATGCGTCGCGGCACACCGGTAAAATATTATACCACTGCCTTCGCCAAAGCCTATGGTGAAGCATTGAAGCCAACGATTAACGGACAGTTATTGCGTTCAGCAGATTTGCTGTCCGATTTCTGGTACACGGCTTGGGTGGATGCGGGCAAGCCTGATCTGAAAGCCATTACCAAGAATTGGAGTGATGCCGATAAAGTTGCATTGAAAGCACAGCGCGCTGCTTATCGTCGTAATACCTTGATTGTAGAGAAAAAACTTCAGGCCAAAGCTGGTCCTGCCGGGGAATAAATCAGGATTGTAATATCAATGCAAGCTGATTGGCAACCTTTTCTCCATCCATCGCAGCGCTCACGATGCCGCCTGCATAGCCTGCGCCTTCACCACAAGGGTAAAACCCTTTGATTTGCGGATGTTGCAGATTGTCTGCATTTCTTGGAATACGCACGGGTGAAGAAGTTCTGCTCTCTGTGGCCACTACTACAGCATCATTGGTGAGATAGCCACGCATCTTTTTGCCAAAAGCCCGGAAACCCCCTTGCAAGCTTTTGAAAATAAAGTCGGGTAACACAAGGGATAAATCTGCGCTATTCAAACCTGGTAAGTAACTACAATCGGGTAGAGTAGCGCTGTTCTTGCGATCACAAAAATCTGCCATGCGTTGTGCTGGAGCTACAAACTTGCCGCCACCAGCAGTGAAAGCTTTTCTTTCCACTGCTTCTTGAAACTGCATCAATAATAAGGGATCGTCTGCACTGGCTTTTTTTTGCTGCTGCTTAAGATATCGCAAAGCATCTTGAGCACTCACTTCTGCTACCATGCCACTATTGGCAAAAGCGTTGTTGCGTTTGCTGGGGCTCCAGCCGTTAACGACCAGTTCCTCTGGGTTGGTTGCAGCTGGCGCGATGATGCCGCCTGGGCACATACAAAAACTGAAGACACCTCTTTCCTGTACCTGCTCTACCAGTCCGTAAGAAGCAGGAGGCAGGTATTGATCGCGAATGGCGCAGTGGTATTGAATGGAATCAATTAAAGTCTGCGGATGTTCGATACGCACACCTAAAGCAAACGGCTTGGCTTCAATCAGTAATTGCTGATCGCGCAGCATGCGGAAAATGTCGCGAGCAGAATGCCCAGTGGCCAATATCACTGCATCAGCTAGTAATGTATCGCCATCAGCGGTGCATACGCCTTTGATGAGATCCTTTTCTAGAATGAGTTGGGTTACCTTCTTTTCAAAGAGGCATTGTCCGCCCATCGCAATGATACATTCCCGCATAGCGGTGATGATATGGGGCAGTTTATTGGTACCAATATGTGGGTGTGCTTCGTAGATAATTTTCTCATCTGCACCAAACTCTACAAAGCGATGTAGAATGCGGTTGATATCACCGCGCTTATTGCTTCGGGTATAGAGTTTGCCATCACTATATGTGCCTGCACCACCTTCGCCAAAGCAATAATTGCTTTCCGGGTTAACGACGCCTTCTTTATTCAATGCAGCCAAATCTCTTCTGCGGGCGCGTACATCCTTGCCACGCTCGAGTACAATGGGTTGAATCCCCAGCTCAATCAATCTTAGTGCAGCAAACAAACCTGCCGGCCCGGCACCAATAATAATTACCCGGTGCTTGGCTTGCTGTACAGATTGAAAATGCCCTTTTTGGATATTTCTGCCGGTAGGTGTTTCATTAATGAATGCTTCCAGTGTCAGGTTTACCCAAACTTGTTGGCGACTGCGCGCATCTATAGATTGTTTGAGTCTGTTGAAACCGGTAACCTGTGTTTCAGGTACGCCAGTATGCGCAGCAATGTAACTGCGGAGCAGGTCATTGTCGGCAGCTTCTGCCGGTTTGAGTTTGAGACTAAGCTGTTGTGGCATGTCAGGTATTGATCCTAAAAATGGTCAGCTGTTTAGAAAGGCAGATCGTCTACCATGTCTGATGGCGGTGGTGCATCTGCAGGGAATGGATATTCATTATCCCCACCCATATCTTGGCCCATCTTCACTGTTTCCATTCTCCATGCATCCAAATTGGTGATATAGTTCTCGCGACCATCTTTCACCCATTTAGTACCCTTGATGTTGAAAAGTACTTTCACTTCATCGCCAATATTGAATCTATCGGGCATAGCAGTCTTATCTTGTACACATTGAAACTTTACATAGTTTGTAATGCTGCGTCCGTTAATGTCTTCTGTTTTTTCAATAACAAACTCGCGTGTTTTGAATGTTTCTGTGCGTTGCACGATATCGAATCTGGCTACTAATTTTCCGATGATCTCGTATGACATGTGTATGTGGAATGTTTATATGCGCAAATGTAGACAAATCAAATCCTTGAAAAGGGAATTTTCTCGCAGAGGAGTTTACGACTTTTTCGCAGAATCCAAGAAATTTTTTTTGTAAAAATTGGGCCTTTTTGTTGTCTAAATCTGCAAAATAAATTTGGTGATTTGGAGTGGGTTAATTTGAATGTTGAATGGAGAAATTCATCTTCCAAAAAAATTTTTTTTTCAACAAGATTTGTCCATATTCGCACTCCTGTCCCAAAAATTTTTCAACATGTGTGAATATGAGAAATAAGGGATAACTTAAGGCTGAGAAAATAACCATAACCCATTATAAAGCGCTCATTGTTGATATGGCTAAAACTGCTGAATCTGTCTGGACTAATTGTTTGAAGATTATCAAAGACATTGTAGAATGGCAACACTTCAAAACATGGTTTGAACCAATCACTCCGGTAGAGCTGAAGAGTAATGTGCTGATGATACAGGTGCCGAGTCAGTTTTTCTACGAGTACTTGGAAGAGCATTATGTAACACTGCTTGCCAAGACATTGAAAAGAGAGTTGGGTAAAGACGCCCGTCTCGAGTACCGCATCATGGTAGATAGTGGTAACCGTAATGGTTCTGTTGATCTGCCAGCAGGTAATATCAAGACTTATAGTAATAACGAGATGAATTTCCCGCTCGTTATTGAGAACCCCGTTCGAAATCCTTTTGTGATTCCCGGTCTGAAGAAAATGCAGATCGATCCACAGTTGAATCATAACTATACTTTCGATTCTTTCATTGAGGGTGATTGTAACCGTGTAGCTCGTCGCGCAGGTAAAACTGTTGCAGAAAAGCCCGGCGCCAATTCTTTCAATCCACTAGTGGTATATGGTGGAGTAGGTTTGGGTAAAACCCACCTTGCTCAGGCAATCGGTAATGAAGTAAAGCGCATGCACCCCAATAAGGTGGTATTATATGTAAGCAGCGAAAAATTCATTAACCAGTTTCAAGACCATAGCCGCAATAACGCGATTAACGATTTCATCCATTTTTATCAGCTGATTGATGTGCTCATCATTGATGATGTTCAGTTTTTCAACCGCGCTGAAAAATCTCAGGATGCATTCTTTGCCATCTTTAACCACTTGCACCAGAGTGGAAAGCAATTGGTACTCACTTCTGATAAGCCGCCAAAAGACATGGAAGGTTTACAAGAAAGACTGCTTAGCCGTTTCCGCTGGGGTTTGAGTGCTGATCTGCAGGTGCCTGATTACGAAACTAGAATCGAAATTCTGGAACGTAGGATGAAGGTAGATGGTTTGGATATGCCGAAGGAAGTGGTGAAATACGTGGCATATAATATTAATACCAATGTTCGTGAGCTGGAAGGTGCCCTGATTTCGCTGCTGGCACAATCCTCACTGAATAAGAAAGATATTGATCTGGAACTGGCGAAGAAAGTGCTCCGCAACTTTGTGAAGACCAGCAGTAAGGAAATTACCATCGAAGCCATCCAGAAAATGGTTTGCGAATACTTCGATGTGCCTTATGAGAAACTGCTGCACAAAACGCGTAAGCGCGAAATCGTTCAAGCTCGTCAGATTACCATGTTCCTGGCCAAGGCTTTTACCAAAAACTCACTCAAAACCATTGGTGAGCATTTCGGTGGACGCGACCATACTACAGTAATCCACAGCTGCCAGACTGTAAAAGATTTGATGGATACAGATTCCATCTTCCGCGAGAATGTGATGGAGCTAACGCAGAAAGTACAGCTCGCCGCGATGTAAGCCACTATGTGATAAACCATTCAAAACCCAGACCAAGTCTGGGTTTTCTTTTTTGGACAATTTCTTTTTGAATTTTGTTATGGTATTTTCCCGATTGGCTGTTATATTTGCAGCCCTTTCGTGAGAACAATGCTTCGTTAGGTTGCAATTGTCTCTGGCGACGGTGAGGTGGATGAGTGGCTGAAATCAGTAGTTTGCTAAACTGCCGTACGGGTAACTCTGTACCGAGGGTTCGAATCCCTCCCTCACCGCTCAACAGGCACGGGATGTAGCGTAGCCCGGTTATCGCGCCTGGTTTGGGACCAGGAGGTCGCAAGTTCGAATCTTGCCATCCCGACACAATCCCCGCATTACTGCGGGGATTTTTTTATGCCCCAACATCAATATCAACGCAATCGCAATCCATCAAATAATTACTATCATTGCCTACATGCAAGCCAAAGCTTTTTTATTCGATCTAAACGGCACCATGATTGATGATATGCATTACCATATCTCTGCCTGGCATAAAATACTCAATGATCTTGGTGCGAATATTACTTACGAAGAATCAAAGGCCAATTGTTATGGCAAAAGTGCTGAATTGCTTGGCAGAATCCTCCCAGGTAAGTTTACAGATGACGAAGCTTATCAAATTGGGTTTGATAAGGAAGCTGCTTATAGAGAAATGTTCCGACCGCACTTAAAGCTGATGCCCGGGCTACACGGCTTTCTGGAAAAAGCATATCAGTCTGGTATACAAATGGCGATTGGTTCTGCAGGCATTATGCCCAACCTCACTTTTGTAACAGAAGGCTTGAATATTGGTCATTACTTTCAAACACTGGTGAGTGCAGATGATGTGGTCAACAGCAAACCCGATCCTGAAACTTATTTGGTTTGTGCAGAAAGATTGGGTGTGCAGCCAAGTGAATGTATTGTTTTTGAAGATGCGTTGAAAGGTGTTGAATCAGCAGAACGCGCCGGTATGAGTTGTGTGGTGATTACTTCTATCCACGAAGCACATGAATTCAGTGCATTCAAGAATATCATCCGTTTTATTCAAGATTACGAGGAATTGGATCCTAGACAGCTTTCGTAAAGAACCTTCTTTGAATCTGTACTGCACAAAAGACAGCCAGCACGGCGGCCAGCATACCTGCACCAAGGTCCAGGGGAAAATGTTGCGCTAGATATATCCTTGAATAAGCCGTTAAGCCTGCCAATACAAAACCGATGACCACAGTATTTCTATGTGGGAAAAACAAAACCGCTAGAAGGAAAAAAGTGAAAGCAGTAGCCGTATGCCCGGAAGGAAAGCTATTGGTGTGATGCAATTCCACACCTGTTACCGTATGCACCTGACTCAAATCTGTAATGGCTTTGGTTGGTCGGGCCATTTCTGGGAAAATGAGTTTCTTAGGTACTTGTGTGAACAGGGTAGAAAAAGCAAATGCGGCAATGTAAAGTGGTAGAAAGCTTTTTCTGAAGCGCCATACAAAAGGTAATAGAATAGCCCACCAAACGCCATCGCCCATATAAGTCCAATAGTGAAAGAAAACATCAGCCCCTGATCCGGCATTGCCATTGAGTAATAGGAATAAAGGAATCTTGCCATAGATCATTGAATTGATGATCAGGGCCAGTCCTATAATTGCTGTAATAATACAAGCACCGATGCAATGCTTGTAGTTGATGTCACGCATAGCGTAAAAGTAAGGTTTGGTGCCCTAAAGCAAAAATCCCCTTTCGGGGATTTCGCTTGCTTGCTCATCTGCAGTATTGATTAAAGAATACCTGCCAATTCTAGGCTGCGCTTCTTAACTGAACGAAGTTCCACATTTTCAATGATGGCTTCAGGCAGCACAATCAAGGATACGCCATGTTGTTTCCACCAATCATGCTGTACCAGCTTGTCAAAATGAATCACACCCGCCAGATAACTGCGTTCTTGTCCGCTATGCCATTCTTCAATCCATTCAAAATCTTCCTTACGCAGTTTTTTCACATCATCAAAGCTTACATATACTTTGAGGTAAAAATCATTGCTCAGCTCAGAAGGCTTGTGGTAGTATTTTTTCTTGTATTCGTAACGGTAGTCATAACGCAGTGCAGCAATATCACTCAACACAGCAGAAGCAGTAGGGAAACTACCTGCGCCCTTGCCATAAAAGAACTGTTGATCTGCAAAACCACTTTCAATGATGACGCCATTATATTCATTGGCAACATTGTAGAGCTGAGAGTCCTGACCAACAAAATGAGGTAATACGAATGCTGCAATTTGACCATTCTTCAATTTGCCTGCACGTGCAATCAATTTAATCTGGTAATCGCGCTCCGCCGCTACTTTGGCATCGCTTAGCTGAATGTTTTGGATGCCATTGTATAAAATCTTGTTAGGCTTAGTGAGAATACCATACGCATGGGCTACCAGAATCGTGTGCTTATTCACTGCATCAATACCCAGCACGTCTAAAGATGGATTGCTTTCTGCAAAACCCAATTGTTGTGCTTGCAACAATGCATCAACAAACTCAACCTGATCTTGAAACATTTTGGTGAGGATGAAATTGGTAGAACCATTGATGATGCCGCTTACAGATTGCAGTAAGTCGTTATCATAGTATTCTTCTAGGTTTCTGATTACTGGGATAGAGGCGCAAACAGAAGCTTCATATAGAAACGGTACTTGATATTGTTGCTGCAATTGGAGTAATTCTTCCAAGTGTTCGGCAATCATTTTTTTGTTGGCACTCACAACGGCCTTGCCATTCTTAAGCGCCTTGGTAACAATATGATATGCTGCTTCTGCATCATCAATCACTTCCACCACCACGTTGATGTTTGGATCTTCCAGAATATCATCGGCTAAGGTGTTGAAGATTTCTGTTGGTGCATTACGCTTTTTATCAGCATGCTTGATCACTACTTTCTTGATGCTGGCTTGTAAAGAAGGTGTTTGCTTCAATACTTTGTAGAGGCCTTCACCTACTACGCCAAAGCCAAATAAACCAATATTCAAATGTTTGTTGCTGCTCATAATACTTAGTTGAGAATCTCTGTTTCGAGATCGTTCGGAATAAATGTTTTGTTGAGATAATTGCGGATGATAATTTCCAGTTGTTCGTATTCCAATAAGAAACCATCGTGTCCATATACAGAATGAATTTCTTCATAAGTGGCATCGGGTATCCAGCGTGCCAATGTTCTTTGCTCTGAAGGCGGGAAAAGGATATCTGATGAAATACCCACACACAATGCTTTTGCCTGCACCCTGCTCAATGCTTTGCGTACACCACCTCTGTTTCTGCCTACGTGCTGACTATCCATGCCTTTGCTTAGGAAATAGTAGCTGTATGCATTGAATCGTTGCGCTAGTTTCTCACCTTGATATCGTTGATAGCTAGCGGCATCACGCTGTTGCGTGAAGGGGTCGTAGTTTTCTACCGGTTGAAACGTGGCATAAGTGTTATAGTTTCTGTAACTGATCAGAGCCAGACTGCGGGCCAATTTCATACCTTCTATGCCTGCTTGCGGATTGGTTTGTTTCCAAGTAGGATCATTCTCAATAGCCCATCTTTGGCTTTCATTGAATGCAATGCCCCAAGAGGAATGCTGTGCATTGGTGGCAATGGGGATGATGTATTCAAACAGTTCTGGTTCGGTTACTGCCCATTCCAGCAATTGCTGTCCGCCCATAGAACCGCCAATGCCAATATGAATTCTATCGATGCCCAAAGCTTTACGTAAAGGCTGATAAGCGCGTACCATATCTTGAACGGTGAACCAAGGGAAATCGGAATACCAATCTTCGCGGTCGAGCGGACTGATACTCCCATAATGACTACCGGGCATGTTTACACAAACAATGAAGTATTGTGCGGGGTCAAAGAGTTTGCCTTCACCTACCAAGCCACTCCACCAATCTGTTGCATCGGCGTTGGCAGTAAGTGCATGGAAAATCCAAACAGCATTACTCTTTTGCGCATTGAGCTTGCCCCAAGTGTGGTAAGCAAGGTGATAACCTGGTATCACCTTGCCACTTTCTAATGTGAATGCTTCTGTATGTTGATAGATCGCCATATTAATTCAAAACTGCAGCTGGTACAAATACTTTTTCAAATGCTTGTTCAAAATCTGCTTTGATATCTTCGATGTGTTCGATACCCACACTTACACGAATCTGATTAGGTGCTACACCTGCAGCTTCTTGTTCAGCTGCACTCAATTGTTCATGTGTAGTAGAAGCAGGGTGGATGGCCAATGTTTTTGCGTCACCAACATTCGCGAGATGACTCACCAGTTGTAATGCATCAATAAATCTGGCAGCTTTCTCTTTGCCACCTTTGATGCCGAACTGCAACACACCACCAAAGCCATTGCTCAGGTATTTCTTCGCCAGTTCATGATAGGCATTGCTCTTGAGTCCGGGATATAGTACATATTCAACCAAAGGATGTTGCTCCAGCCATTGCGCTAAAGCCAATGCATTGTCAACATGGCGTTGTACGCGCAGCGAAAGCGTTTCTAATCCCTGCAACAACAAGAATGAATTGAACGGACTTTGTGATGCACCGAAATCGCGCAATCCTTCAACACGTGCACGAATGGCGAATTGAATATTGGGTAATCCCAACGGATTGTTCACGCCGAATACTTCGCTGAACTTCAGTCCATGATACCCTTCTGCGGGTTCGCTAAACTGAGGATATTTACCATTGCCCCAATTGTAATTGCCGCCGTCAATAATCACACCGCCGATACTGGTACCGTGACCTCCAATCCATTTAGTAGCAGAAGCCACCACTACGTTGGCGCCCCATTCAATCGGACGGAACAGATAACCACCTGCGCCGAAAGTATTGTCCACCACCAATGGCAGATCGTATTCTTTAGCCAATGCAGCAAATTTTTCAAAATCGGGAATATTCAGGCGAGGATTGCCAATTGTTTCGAGATAAATGGCTTTGGTATTTTTATCGATCAAGGGTACAAAGCTTTCTACATCATCGCCATTAGCGAAGCGTGCATCAATACCCAATCTTTTGAATGCTACTTTAAACTGGTTGTAGGTGCCGCCGTAGAGATAAGATGTGGTAATGAAATTATCACCTGCCTGCAGAATATTGTTGAGTGCAATAAACTGTGCAGCTTGTCCTGATGCTACTGCCAATGCAGCTACGCCACCTTCCAATGCAGTAATGCGTTGCTCAAATACATCGGAAGTGGGGTTCATGATGCGGGTATAGATATTGCCAAAAGCTTTCAGTCCAAACAAGTTGGATGCATGCTCGGCATTATCGAAGCCATAAGAAGTGGTTTGGTAAATAGGTACTGCACGACTCTTGGTGGTTGGATCAATCTGTTGGCCTGCGTGCAGTTGCAGGGTTTCAAAACGGTGTTGCTTGCTCATCTTTTTGGTTTTTAAGTTTGATGAAAGTGTTTGTATAAATTCTTTCATCGCCTACCAAGAAGGGCTTATCGGGCGAGCGCTTATTGCTTGATGAGGTGCAATAAAAAAGCTCATCCGATAAATCAGATGAGCTTACTATGTTGTGTTGTTTCTAGCAAACTATGTTTCTGACTTATCTTTCCAGTTTACTCAACTGGATGGAGTTGGCACCTTCTGACGCTCCAAGATCCGTCAGGGTTGCCAAGGCTTCATCGGGCCATTACCCTCTGCCTTTCTTGATAAGAGATTGAAAAGAACTGTTGCAAATGTATAGGGCAGCCAATCAATCAACCAAATTATTTTTTGTGCTAACGATTGTTTGCTTTTCTGTAATCCTTTGCTGGCAAGTGTTTCAGCGGATAAAAAATTTATCGTTTACGGGTGGTTGGTAAAACTTTATACAAACCTAAACGAAGCCCCATATTGCTGAGGTTCAGATCTAGCGAACCCTTTTTGCCAAAATAAGCCATACCAAAGCCAATGCTGCCATCTAGGTTTACGCTATTGTCGCTATTGGTTGCAATGATGGTACCATTGTTTTGCTTCACTTGTGATTTGTAACGGCCATACGCGAGTTCCATCGACGCCATACCAAAGAGTTTGATTTTTTGGTTGCGGGTGATATCGATATAATAACGGGTGAAAGGTGCAATACCCAAGTCAACATAGTTGGTATGCGTATTGGCAACGCTTACACCATTCGACCAATTGGATACATATTTATCGCGTGCCCAACCCATGGTTACTTGTCCGCCAATTACCCAGTTTTTTTCTACCACCCAACCAAATGTGGGAACGATATTGATGCCAATGTCTGAATAGTTTTTGTTCACGCGCAGGAGTAAAGAGGAATAGTAGAGATCGCCTTCGGCGATATTGGTTTGTAGGCCCACGATTCTGGTGCCTTTTTCTAACTGTGCTTGTGCAGCTGTTAGGATCATCATGCTCAGGGCGAGTAGGATTTGTCTTTTTTTCATAGCAGAGATTTTTAGAACAATTTCAAATATGGTGCCAAAAAAAATGAACAGGATAAATTCTCCGGTAGACTGAAGCCTACGATAAAAGATATTTTGTAAAAAGTTGTGGCCTCAGAAAAGCTCTACATGTACTTTTTGGCCCCGCATAAGCGGGATGTTCCACTTGACCCAAAAAGTACCAAAAAGGTCAAGGCTGCAGAAAAAGGTCGATACATGCTACGGCTTGCTTCCGAGCAGAAAGGAAACTCGTGCTTCGCACTCAAACAGCCTTTCTGCTTTTCCTACGCTCGCCTTGATGTATACCGACCTTTTTCTGAGGCCAGTGATGGATGGTATTTGCTTTATTCCCTTAGACTTCAGTCTACCGGAAAGGGAACTTGTTTATTGGACGCATTGATAAAAACATCTTGTAAAACAGCCTCATTCCACAACCAAAACCATCCGCCTTTGTTTGTACATTTGATTCTTACCCATGGCAAAAAAAACAACCCCGAATACTCCCGTAGATACTGCATCCGAATCCATTGAAGTCTTTGGTGCCAGAGAGCATAACCTGCGTAATATTGATATCCGCATACCCAAAAACAAGCTAGTGGTCTTCACTGGTGTGAGCGGCAGCGGTAAATCATCCTTAGCGTTTGATACTATCTACAATGAAGGCCAGCGCCGTTACATGGAAAGCTTCAGCGCCTATGCCCGCCAGTTTATTGGCGATATGGAAAGACCTGATGTGGATAAGATCACGGGTTTGTCGCCGGTAATTTCTATCGAACAGAAAACCACCAACCGCAACCCGCGTTCTACCGTGGGAACGGTTACAGAGATTTATGATTTTCTGCGTCTGCTCTACGCACGTATCGGCGAAGCCTATAGTTACAACACGGGTAAGAAAATGGTGAAGTTCTCAGAAGAAGAAATTGTAGAGAACATCACGAAGAAATTCAAGAACAAAAGAATCAGTTTGCTGGCACCTTTGGTGCGTGGTCGTAAAGGGCATTACCGCGAACTGTTTGAAGATATCCGCAAGAAAGGTTTTGTAAAAGTACGTGTGGATGGAGAAGTGAAAGACCTCGTGCCCAAGATGCAGGTAGATCGTTACAAGATTCACGATATTGAAGTAGTGATTGATCGCTTGCAGGTGACAGAGGATATGAAAGTGCGTCTGAGTCAGAGTGTGCAACAATCGCTGAAGACCGGTAAAGACCTGATGTTTTTGTTGGTGAATGATACCGATCAGGTGGTACAGTACAGCAAGCAATTGATGTGTGAAGAGACCGGTATCTCTTATGAAGAACCATCGCCCAATGCGTTTTCTTTCAACTCTCCTTATGGTGCTTGTGGCACTTGTAAAGGCTTGGGTAATGTGTATGGGGTGGACTTAGAAGCCTTGGTGCCCGATTGGAATGTGTCTATCAATGATGGTGGTATTGCGCCTTTGGGCGAACAGCGTGATGCACATATTTTCCGACAAGTAGAGCAATTGGCCAAGGCTAAGAAATTTAAGTTGAATGTGCCGGTGAAGGAATTGCCTAAGCCCATCATGAATTTGTTGTTGTATGGCAATGAAGCGGGCAGCACAGAAGAGATATTGGATTTTGAAAATATTCCGGAGGGCGATTGGTATAGCGGTCCTTTTGAAGGAGTAGTGCCCATGCTCAAACGTTGGTTTGGTAGTTCAGGCATGAGTGATAGTGTGCGTGAGTGGAGCGAGCAATACATGCAACTCAAAACTTGTCCCACTTGTAGTGGTGCCAGATTGAAACGCGATAGTCTTTGGTTTAAAATTGGTGAGCGTAATATTTCTGAACTGAGTGAGCAGAACCTAGATCAGTTGATGGTTTGGTTTCAGCAGCTCGACAAACAACTCAGCAATAAACAACAGGTTATTGCAAAAGATATTCTCAAAGAAATCAAAGAGCGTTTGCAATTCTTGTTAGATGTAGGATTAACCTATCTCACACTGAATCGACCTTCCAAATCTTTGAGTGGAGGCGAATCGCAGCGCATTCGTTTGGCAACGCAAATTGGCTCTCAGTTACAAGGCATCACCTATATTCTAGATGAGCCCTCTATTGGTTTGCACCAACGCGATAACCATCGCCTAATTGAAGCTTTGCAGAACCTGCGCAATATTGGGAATAGTGTATTGGTGGTAGAGCATGATAAGGATATTATGATGGCGGCTGATCATTTGGTGGATATTGGTCCGCGCGCGGGTAAGCATGGCGGACAAATTGTTGCTGCTGGCACACCACAAGATGTGTTGAAGAGTGGCAGTGAAACGGCCATGTATCTGAACGGCAAGAAATCTATTGCTATACCTGCAGAAAGAAGAAAGGGTAATGGCAAATGGTTGGAGTTAACAGGTGCCGCTGGTAATAACTTGAAAAATGTAAGTGCGCGTTTTCCGCTGGGCAGTTTGATTTTAGTGACAGGCGTAAGTGGTAGCGGTAAATCCACTTTGATCAATGAAACCTTGTATCCATTGCTGTCTAAGCATTGTTACAATAGCCGTATGGCAGTGCAGCCTTACAAGAGCATCAAGGGTTTGGAGCATATTGATAAAGTGATTGAGATAGACCAGAGCCCTATTGGTAGAACACCACGCAGCAACCCAGCAACCTATTGTGGTTTCTTTACGGAGATCAGGCAATTGTTTGCTGCGGTGCCCGAAGCCAAGATTCGTGGCTATAATGCAGGTCGTTTTTCTTTTAATGTAAAAGGTGGTCGCTGTGATGTATGTGAAGGTGGCGGTATGCGCGTGATTGAAATGAATTTCCTGCCGGATGTGTATGTGCATTGCGAGAAATGTAATGGCAAGCGCTACAACAGAGAAACCTTGGAAATACGCTATAAGGGTAAGAGCATTAGCGATGTGTTGAATATGACGGTGGATGAAGCTTGTGAGTTCTTTCAGCCCGTACCTTATCTCTATCGCAAGATTAAAGTGTTGCAAGATGTGGGCTTGGGTTATATCACCTTGGGACAATCAGCGGTAACCCTCAGTGGGGGTGAAGCACAGCGGGTGAAGTTGGCAACGGAGCTGGGCAAAAAAGACACAGGCAAAACATTCTATATACTGGATGAGCCTACTACGGGTTTGCATTTTCAAGACATACAGCATTTGCTGGAAGTGTTGAATAAGTTGGTAGACCGTGGTAATACGGTATTGGTGATTGAACACAATTTAGATGTGATTAAAGTTGCTGACCATATCATTGATCTTGGCCCCGAAGGTGGCAGTGGTGGCGGTACTGTTTTATTTACCGGCAGCCCGGAAGATATGGTGAAAGTAAAGCAGAGCCATACGGCGCGGTTCTTGAAGGAGGAGTTGAAATAATCTAAGGGGCTGAGGCCCCTTTTTTTAATGTAGCATTAATGGAGTGAGTTCGCTGAAAAGTAATCATAGTAAGATTGGTATCTTCATTACGAGAATATGGAATATCTGGTACTAATAATTTTTCTTGTGCTTATTCTGATATATGTCAAACTATGGTTTGACGATATTCGGGATAGGAAGCTATTAGAAACAGTTACTTCCTTAAGGAGAGGGACAAAGTCGGAAAGAGATTTAGTGCTGAAATTACTTAAGGGCGGTATACCAGCTAATGCAATATTTCATGATTTATATGTTCGTAAGCACGATGGCAATTTCACTCAAATAGATCTCATTGTACCTACTAGAGTTGGATTATTAGTTTTTGAGGTGAAAGACTATAGTGGTTGGATTTTTGGTTCTGGTAATGGGTTTCAATGGACGCAAGTTTTAGCCTATGGCGATGCAAAGTTTAAAATGTATAATCCTGTTGAGCAAAACAGGCGGCATATAGTTGAATTGAAAAAGTGCTTAAAGCAGTTTGAGACAATTCCATTTTATTCGATTATTGTGTTTTTTGGAGACTGTGAATTAAAGAAAATAGAAAATATTCCGCAGAACACTTACGTAGTTAAATCTTATGAGGTGGTTAGTCTAGTAATTTTTTTGATTGCTAATAAATCATCTGCAGAGTATACAGATAAGATTCAAATTGTAAAGCTTTTAAAAGATTCAGTTGCTAATGGTGCAATAGATGAGAATCGTCTCAGACATGCTTCCTATGTGGATAGCGTTTTGGGTAGGTAGTTAGTCTATGCCCTTGTTGGTCGCCCGACCAACACGCGTTATTAGCTTTAGTGAGTACATGACTCAATGGAAGTACCCTTTGTCTTCTTCTTAATAGGCTGTTATAACTATAATGATTGTTTTCAACTTTCGCATAAGTCAATTAAATTGTTTGTCAGTTCAGTTCGCTATTGTATGCGCATATTTAAACTTATACGCCTAATCCTGGCTTTTTATCGAAGTTTCTATCTGGCAACTGGTTTAATCACTATATGCTGTGTCTCTATCTTTTGGAAATACGGATTGTCAACTTTTGCGCCCATCTTATGGTTTAAGTTGCTCACTTTGTACCTGACTTTTTATTTTATCAACGCCTATCAGCATAAGACTTTTTATTATTATCAGAATCTGGGCATATCTAGAACTGTCTTATGGGTTGTTGTTTTCAGTATCGATTTGCTGATATTTTTTCTATCCCTCATCTTAATTTATCAGCTCAAATGAAACACAGACTAGAAGCAGATGGTATTATGCTGGATTTTGGTGCAAGAAGGATTCTGGCTGATGTTTACTTAAAATGCGAGACCGGTAAGATTACCGGTTTGTTGGGTAGAAATGGTCAGGGTAAAACCTGCCTGATGAATATTGTATACGGCACATTGCCTGCTTTAAGTAAGTCTATTCGTTTTGATGGTCAATCTGTATATCAGGCATTCAAAAGAGCCGATTTGCTCACTTATTTACCGCAGTTCAATTTTATTCCTAGCTTCTTGAGTATTCGCCGTGTTTTTAATGACTTTGATCTTGATGTTGCGGACTTCAACAGTCATTTTCCTGAGTTCAATAAGATTGCTTCTACATTAATGCGTGAATTGTCGGGCGGGCAAAGAAGATTGGTTGAAGTGTATATTGTACTGATGTCACCATCAAAGTTCTCTATGCTGGATGAGCCTTTTTCGCAATTAATGCCTTTACATATTGAGCGGATGAAATCGCTATTGGTACAGGTAAAAGAGCGAAAGGGCTTTTTAATAACAGATCATCTCTATCAGCAGGTTACAGATATCTGCGATGACTTATATCTACTGACAAGCGGTAAGACGCATTTAGTTCGTAACCTTTCTGATCTAGAGAGGCTTGGCTACGCACGTCTATAGCACATTTTATATTTTGTGATTAACCGCTTGATTGATAGTCTTCAGTCTATCATCCAATCATTCCCTCATTGTGTAATCCAAATCTTTAGTAAATTGATGCACTAACCAAGCTGACAACCTTCCGCATCATACCCGAGCATTGTCGGCATTTGAAACAAACAGCATTCATGGAGCCAAACAATCAGGATCAACTGCCTATTACACCAGAAGAAACGCCTGTTTCTGAAACCGATCCTGTTTCAAACCAAATATCACCACCACCAATGGAAGTACATCATCACGCCCATCATGATCATGGTAAGAAAAGCTGGAAAAGCTATTTCTGGGAATTCTTCATGTTATTTCTCGCTGTGTTCTGCGGTTTTCTGGCAGAAAATTTTCGTGAACATTATGTAGAAGAAAAAAGGGTAGAGCGACAGTTAAAGATTATGGTCGATAACCTTCGTTATGACACCACTAGAATCGGACGGAATCAATTGACTAACAATTTAGGTGTTACCTTATTGGATTCGTTGAGAAAAGAGGTGATTCTTATTATCAATGGTAAAAAGGATTATACCAATTTTTATAAGTTGAGATATGGTCTTACGGTATATGGTGAGCCAAGGTTCAACTCTTCAGCATATACACAGCTAACAACAACAGGTCTGCTTCGATTAGTGAAAAATGATTCTTTGATTACCAATATCAATGATTACTATGAAAGGGTAACATATATTGTTAAGGCGGCTGTTGAAGCAACGAATACATCTAGCGCCAAAACGGCTGACTTATTTAATCAGGTGACAGATCAAACGGCTTTTCATGAAGTTGTTACCACTTTTCGTCCAAGTTTTCCGGCAGTAAGAGATACCGCATTTGAGCGTGTGGAGAAATCAGTTTTTGAAACCGGTCAATTGAAATTGATTAAGACGGACCCATATGAGTTGCATAGGTTGTACAATATATTGACTGAGTTTGAAGTGTCGATTAAGATATTAGGATCACGTATGGAATATGCTAAGCAGTCCGCCGTGAAATTGATTGCTGAAATAGAGAAAACATATCACTAATTAGTGAAGAGAGTATATAGTCGATCATACACCTAAAACCAAACCAATGAAAGTTAAACTGTTGTTTTGTTGTTTGTTGTGTTGTATCGTGTTACAACTACCGGCACAGATTTTTGTGCGTGTATTTGATGAAGCTGGAGCGAAAATTGCCAGAGGGCGTGTTTTGAATGTGAAGGAGTCTGAACTACAATTAACTAGCTCCGGTGATACAATAACGATACCTGCAACGAAGATTGCAACTATTAAAACAAAGCATTCTCTTGGACATACCATTTTATGGGGTGCTGCTATAGGTTCTCCCTTGATTGGCTTTTTCGCTGCAGCTACCGCACCCGGCGACAATACCGGAGGCGGTTATTCCGGCTTTAGAAGCCCGGGTTTTCAAGGTTTAGTAGGCGCATTTTTGGGTGCGCCTGTTGGAGCAATGTGGGGTGCTTTCTTTGCCATATTTAAAAAGCAAGATGAATTTGCAATCAATGGGGATGCTGTTAAGCTTCAGCAGTATCGGCAGCAATTGATGCGTCAGTAATAAAGTTTGAATCTGCTCTAACTGAGTTTTATTTATTTCACTAGTCATGATCAAAATTGAACACGTCGCTATCTGGGTAAGTGACTTAGAACTGATGAAGGATTTCTATGTTCACTATTTTGACATGCATGCTGGTACGAAATACCACAATCCTGTTAAGCAGTTTACATCCTATTTCTTGTCGGCAAAAGCTGGCGGTGCAAGAATAGAACTGATGCATCAACCAGATATTACTGATGCTTTGGGTAAGAGAGGCGCCATGTTTGGATTAGCACATTTGGCCATTGCTGTTGGTAGTAAGGAACAGGTAGATGCGCTTACTAATCAGTTGCAACAAGAAGGGTTTCAAGTCAGCAGTATGCCAAGAACTACAGGAGATGGATATTATGAATCCGTGGTATTAGATCCTGAAGGCAATATGATTGAGATAACGATTTAATTTTTATGCAATTCACATGATCATGTGATTGCATGCCTTTGATCAGTATTAGAACTTTGTAGCTAAAGCAATTGGGTTGAAGTCTCTATATTTATTTCTTGTCATCTTCAGTTTTCTTTTCTTAATTGAAACAAATGCTCAGGTAAGTACTGCAAAGCAAGTATTCTTGTCAATTTTTAACGGTCGGGATCTGACTGGCTGGGAAGGCGATACTACCTACTGGCGCGTGGAAGATGATGCTTTAACCGGCGAAGTAAGGCCGGATAACCTGCTACAACATAACTCCTTCATCATCTGGCGGGGTGGGATGCCAGCTGATTTTGAATTGAAAGGACAGTTTCGCATAAGTGCGCAGGGTAATTCAGGCATCAATTACCGAAGTGAGGAAGTGAAAGGCATACCTTATGCTTTAAGGGGCTATCAAGCAGATATTGACGGGCAAAATTGGTACACTGGGCAGAATTACGAAGAACGTAAGCGTACCACATTGGCCTATATCGGTCAGAAAACTACAGTCAATCCATGTATGGAGCAAACTTCTCCGGAATCTATCAGTAAGCGCGTTCGTAACAATGCCTGGACTTGTATAACACAAATCGCTTCTCTCGGAAGTGCAGCGCATTTAACCACAGGCATATTACCCAATCAATGGCACACATTTCATCTGATTGTGCGTGGTAATCGTATGCAGCATTATGTTAATGGCCGACTAATGAGTGATGTGATTGATAATGATACAGTTAATCGTACTACAAAAGGATTGATTGGGGTACAAGTCCATGTTGGCCCGGCCATGAAAGTGCAGTATAAGCACTTGCAACTAAAGCAATACTAGTGAACGGAATTGTAGTTAAATCGGAATTCAAATCTTTCAGTAAATTACTATTCAATCAAAAACAACACATATGCAATTATCGACCTCCCGCCTTACAAGAAAAGCAGCTATTATCAGTGCATTTCTAGTTGCATTTCTAACAAGCTTTGAAACCAAAGCCCAAAAGGGTTATGAGTTTACCTCCTTCACAGTTATTGAATCAATCATTCCTAGCGGAATTGGTCGTTCAAGAATTATTCATGCTTTAGAACCTCGCGATTATAAAGAGTTTACCTCTGTAAGGACTGAAGATGATAACACGAGAAATAAATCTGATCGAGATGAAATCCGTGTGAAGAATTTTGCCGAAACCAAAATCCTCAACTTTTTCAATATGGGCGGTATTCGTTTCCAGAACATCGCTGCAAACGACGCAGTGGTAAATAGTAAAGTAAATGCAATGATGGAAGAAGGCTGGGACCTGATGACCATTGTAGCAGGTGTAGAAAGTGATGCAGGTGAAAAAGATGGCAATGGTATTTTTATTACCCGCTTTTACTTTAAGCGACCAAAGAAATAGACTGAAGCAGTATAAACAATATATCGGGACTTATATTAGTCCCGATTTTGTTTGACCCTTATAAATAGATTTGATTAAAAGCTGTGTTATGCAAATAGATCTTTGTGGCATAGAAATGACCATTGAAGGTGAAGCTGTTTCTATTTGTCCGGTGCTCGTTAGAAATGAGGGTTTTCATCTGCTGATTGATTGTGGTTATGAAGAAAGCTTTGGGCAATTAGTGGAGTGCTTGCAAAAGTTTGGCATAGAGGTGGAGCAGTTGGATGCAATTTTAATTACACATGATGATATTGATCATTTGGGTGCATTGACCTTGTTCAAGGAAAAGAATCCTGCTTTGAAAGTCTATGCCGGTACGATAGAAGCACCTTCCATCAGTGGGCAGGTTGTTGCAGAACGTTTGTTGCAAGCAAGAGAGTCGTTATCCATCATGCCTGAAGCATATTTGCCATGGGCTAAGCGTTTTATAGAAAGGCTGGAATCTATTCGTCGAGTGCCTGTAGATCTTGTGTTTTCAGATGGTGAAGCTGTCTTAGATGGATTGGTTTTGATACATACGCCCGGCCATACAAAGGGGCATGTGTCCTTGTTTGAAACAGCTACGAGAACATTGGTTACTGCAGATGCATTAGTGATAGAGAATGGTCAGTTCAATATTGCTAATCCGCAGTTTACGCTAGACTTACCAGCTGCTATTCAATCTGTAAAGAAACTTAGACAGTTAGCACCTACCCATGTGATTTGTTATCATGGTGGTAGTATGCATACAAATATCGATGAGCAATTTGCAGCTGTCTTACAGCGATATCAAGTAGTATAAATTGTATAGATATTCACGTAAATCTTGGTGTATGCCAAGATTTTTTCTTTTCTACTATCGGAGTTTTGTTGTCAAATAATCATTTATGAAAAAGCAAACAATGACGTTCCGATTAGCAGGCTTCCTGCTCTACTTTTCGGCCTTTGCGATACTGATGGTAAGTGCAATGGCTATGATGAATCCACAAGATGTAATGGATCTTGTTCAAGTGAAACTACTCAACAATGATGCGTTTAGCTCAATTAGAGGTGTATATGGCGGTGTTGGCCTAGCCATTGTTGCCGTTATCTTGTATTGTGTTAGAAATGATCGCAAATTGGGTATGCTGTTTCTGACTGTCTTATGGGGTGGTTATGCACTATCAAGACTGATTACCATTATGAAAGAAGGTCCTCTGGGACAGTTTGGTACACAATGGCTGCTCATTGAGTCTTTATTGTGCATCGCTGCAGTGGGTTTGTATGTTGGATTAAGTAAATCTGCACGAAAAGTCAGCTTTGCATAAACAACTTTTTTCACCCAAACATGTGAGTATCCGCTACAGTAAGTAGGGATACTTTTGTTGTTTAAACTATACCAATGCGCCAAAGAATCATACTTGTCTTACTTGTCTTAGTACAGCTTACTGTGCAAGCACAAACTTTAACCATCGCCACCTATCAATATGCAGATAATAAACGTATTGCCAATCTGCAACCTTTTGCCAATTATCTGAAAGATAGTTTGGGTTATTCTGTGCAAGTAAAAAGCTATCCAACCGTACATACTTTATTAACGGCTATTCGTCAAGGAGAAGTGGATGTCGCTTTCCTGAACACGTTTGGCTATCTATTACTTGAAGCAGGAAAGAAAGATTATCCTATGCGTCCTGTAGCTGCTTTACAAGTGCCAGCTAGTGCTAAGGACAATTATAAATCGGTTTTGCTTGCGCGAAAGTCGATCGGTATTCAACAGCTCAAGCAGGTGCGAAAGCAGGCTGGGGGTATGCGATTGGCGCTGGTGAATATTGGATCAACCTCAGGTAACCTAATGCCGAGGTTGGCTTTGAAACGTTCGGGGATAGATTCTATCGAAGCATTCTTTTCAAGTTTGAAGTATACTATGAATCATGCCAATGCTATTCAAGCATTGGTGAAGCAAGAAGCAGATATCGCGGGTATGGGCTTTACAGAATGGGAGAAGATTCAGGCAAATGATCCTACTGCAGCCCAAGGTTTACAGGTTTTGTGGGTGTCTGAAGAAATTCCACTCGGTCCTGTGATGTTTCACAATAGAATTACTAGCGCCATTGGTGGAGAGTTATTGCAGGCTTTACTGATGTTACATCAGCGTCAGCCTGCAGCTTTGGAGTCTATCAAAGCTGGTTGGAGCGAAGCCAAACAGGCCACGCATTTTTCAACCATTCAAGCCAATTATTACAATCCTTTTGTACGTTCTATCGGTATGCCAAAGGATGTGGCAGGTATTTTAAGTCGCTTTGCGTTTTAATTACTAGTATCAATTCTTTCTGCTACTATCTTTTTTGCCTCCCGGAACGATTCGGTAGTCCTGCGGATTGATACCCTGCACGCCTCTTGGCTTCTTCGTCTGAGGGCTGTCTATCTTTTTCACATTGGTTATCGCCGTTTCTGTAGTTGCGGGAGCAACGGTTTTGAGCGGTTCAACAATTGTTGTTGCAGGCGAATTAAAAGCACTGTCTCGTTTAGGTAAGGTAATTACTGATGCTGGCTCAATGGATGAACTGCTATCCACTTTGTTTTGATCTAGCACTTTCAACGGTAAGTTTTGTGATGGCTTATTGGGTTTTGGGCCACTTGAATTACCTGATGTTTGTGGTTCTTGAATAGAGATACTGTCTTTGGGAGTGTTGGTGTTGTTTAATGGTGTTGTGTACTGATTATTCCAAAAGAATAGTGCAGCGATAATACATAATGTGATGCCAATGCCCGGCCAGAGATACGCACCCGGTATGCCGCCTGACCCTTTTGGTGTATCGGTAGGCATTTCAATGTCAAGATCTTGCTGAATACGTGCCCAAACAGCATCTGCCATAGCAGGCATGGGCTGCAATGCTTCCAGCTTGGCTGCAATGATGGATTCGTATAATAGCTGTTCTGACATAGTTATTTGGCGTATTGCTTCAACATTTGTTGTAATGCTTTTCTGGCTTCGCTCAGGTACCATTTGCTGGTGCCTTCGCTGATCTGGAGTTGCTCACCAATCTCTCGGTGAGTATACCCTTCAACTGCATAGAGTACAAAGACAGCATGTGTAGTAGGCGGCAGCTTCTGTACTAATTGTAGAATTTCGCCGGCTTCCATTTGCTCAACTACTGAATGATTGATGGGTACTTCTTCTGCAGCGTCTAATTCAGTAGGGCTATCGAATCTGTTCCTTGCTTTAATATGATCTAATCCCTCATTAATCACAATCCTTTTCAGCCATGCATGAAAATTACCTTTGCTTCCATCGTATTGATGTATATGCTTAAATACTTTCACGAAAGCATGACTAAGAATATCTGCGGCATCCTGCTCATCTCTGCTATAGCGCATGGCAATTTTAGCAGCAAATGCATAGCAGCTTCTATAGAGCAGTTCCTGTGCCTTTCTGTTATTGACAAGGCATCCTTGAATAGCTAGTGCGATATCTTGTTCTACATTACTCAAGCAGCAGTACTAGTCGTTTTGTACGTCTTGTTTCCTTTTCAATAATATGGCTGAGCCGATGGCAGACACAATCATTTTTGTAGGCTTGTCTAGTTCCTTGTAGATCCATACTGTTGGGTCAACAATATCGATGACAGCAATCACACCATCGTCAATCCGCAGTTCATAACCACTCAAAATGCCGGGGCCCCAGATCTTGGTAGTTTTGCCTTTTGCACTAGTGGTTTGTGTAATTCTTAAAGGATGAATGGTGATGGTTTCCTTGCCATTGCTAGCGTAATAGTTATCGGTGGTGGCAGGTAAATCACCGATACGGCGAGCCGTATCTTTCTTGCGATCGTAGTTGGACTGCATCACCAGTTTCCAGGTTTCTTTTGGTTCGAAATTGTAAGGGACAATGATGGCAGAAAAATCATAGTTCAGCTGATCTCTTTGACTGATTGTTCCTAACGCTGTATTTGTATTATAGACTTTTCCCTTTTCTGTTGTTGCTTCCAGTGCAAATACATCGGCCATGAGTTTTTCATCCCTGATGGTAAATTGGAATTTGTTCTTTTCCTTGCTAGAGAATCTATCCGTATTCACATTCAATAGACGGATCATCATGTCCTCTGGTCTAAGACTGATATTTGATGCTTGCCATCTACTGGATACATCCCATCCTCTTTTGATTTCACTCGCTGTGTACAAACCAAAGTTGAGTGATTGGTTAAACGTAAAGCCATTCAGACCTTTTACTTTTAGTTGATCTGCTTGTGCAGCAAATTGTGCTGGTACGCCTACTTTGGCTACCGTACAAGCCATCCATTGCATAGAAATGGCTGCCAAAATGAGTATGGTAATTTTTTTCATGGTGTTTGATTGATAGAATAAAACAGACACAGCTTGTTTCATCAAAGGTTCATAGCAGCAGTCTAGAACATTTAAGATAGGAAAACTTTCTATGCCTGATTTCATGGATGATAAAATTATGTATGATGTGTGCTTTTTTAATCGAGATAAGTATACTGCGTTTTACTACTATAGAGGTGCGTTTGATTACTGTATGACTTAAATTTCTTAATCAGTTGAGTAGGATAGCCTTTGGCATCATACTGATAGTCAAAAGCATAGGGCACATTGGTTGGGATATTACCCTGATAGGTCTTTTGCTCACTCAATTGATTGTTCTTGTTGAGATGGCGCAGGTAAACATCCTGTAAGCCCATTACATGATAAGGATTGATGTTCATATCGTAACTAAAGCTGCCACCCTCGTATCCACCGTTGCTGCCAGCACCGCCTTCTCTTATTTTATTACCCTTATCCATTGTGAATTTGTATTCCATCGCGCCATTGTTGAAAGCGTAATCAATAGTTACTTCTTTTAATCCTCCAGCAATACTATAGCTCACTGCTGCATATGTGTGTTCGCCAAATTTATTCTGTTCAATGTAGGTGATCAATCCATTATTGGCATAGGTAAACTTCAGAAAACCAGTTTGCTTTTGTGTGTTATCGTAATAATTGATATTGATCAGTCTGCCATTGGCATAGGTAAATGTTTCAATTTGCTGTAATTGTAACTCTTGGTGCTGCGGTATTTTCTGGTAGTAGATAGCTTTTACTACTTGTCCAATTGCATTGTATTCATAGGTCTTCTTGCTAAAGGGCTGGTATTCGCCCATTACTTCTTGCCAAGTGAATTCTTCTTTCAATTTTCTAGCAGCAATTGCGCCACCCATGGTAATGGTAAGATCAGGTGTGATTGCAGAAGCGGGCAATTCCATTTCATCCAGTACATGCCATTTTTTGTACGTAAAATGAAAGCGTGTTGCTTCTTTTGGTAATCCTATCTTATTTAAACCGGCATTCAATAAGCGCATCTCATTGTGTGGCTGTTGCTGTTGATCAAACCATTGAATGTCTACTTGTCCGTCAATATGATCATATATATAACCGCCAATATTGATGGAAGCTTGCAAATTGATGTAGATTAATTCCATCCTATCAAATGCATTCGCAGGATAACCGAAATGTATTGCTTTATCTGCAGCGCTAATTGCAACTACTTGCATGGTAGCTATTGCGTTTGTGCTATTTGCTGGAATAGTATAGGGAAGGGAATGCTGCACCATACTTGCTTTCGTGGAACCCGTAGTAGGAATAGCATATACAAACTTTCCCTCACTGCTAGTGAGTTTGGCTTGTACCAGTTTGTAACCTGCAGTTGGTAATTGAATAAACCCTGTTTTCCATTGTTGTTGGTCCTGTGTCAATTTTAGACGCAGGGTTTTCTCTTCGCTACCTGTTTGCAGCACTAGGACTGCTGTGTCAGGATTGATTGGTGCATTGGCTGGTAACGCAAATGCCAATTGTAATCCATTTGCCTGCGGCTCTGGGATGGGTTGGGGGATACCTTTGTCTACCTGCTTGCTGCAACTGGCCAGGAATAAGGCCAAGATGCTCAGGTGTCTTGTCATTGTTTTGATAATTTGTTTCATGGTTCTTGCTTTTTTAGTGATTGCTTGTACAGGTAATACCCCTTGTGGGCAAGAAAGCGTTGGTAGAAAAGTTTTGGTTAACACTATTTTAACAAATGGGGGGGGCGGATACTACGTGTTAAGCTGACATGATTTACTTTCAGGATATGAAAAGCATCGCCTATTTAAGCCTTATTTGTGTGTTGCTGATGGCTTCCTGCCAGGATACAACGCAAACCACTGTTACAGTAGTAGATACAGTTTCTGAAACGGTAGAACAAGAAGAGATAGAGCCAATACCGCCAGTAAACGCGGAACCCTTGGTTGGTATGGCCGACTGGTTGGGCAAGATTGCAGCAGCGAAACAGCCAGATCAGCAAGTTCGAGTATATATAATCGGGCTAATTACTTCAGGCAATCAACAAACGATTTTTTTGAAAGGCTTGCGTAAGAGCGAGCTTACAGCGAATGGTGAAACCAATCCGCCTGAGTTTATTCCTGAGCATGCGTATGCTAGATTGCCTGAAGCTTATACAAAAGGTATGGATCAAGCAGGGCTGCTGGAAAAGTTGCAGATGGAATTAGTTGCTTATGCGCAAACAGAAAATTTCCAGCGATCATATCTGGCAAAAGCAGATGCGCTTGTGCTGCAACCAAGTGGTCAGGTCATTTGGAAAAAATAAGCTGAGAATTGTGCTAGGCTTTGATCATTTCAATATGGTCAATGCCATCCTCATCATAGACATCACTACTTTGCACAAAGCCTAGTGATTCGTAAAAACGTTTGAGGTAGAGCTGTGCACCAATCTTGATAGGTGCTTCTCCCCAAAGCTGATAACAAGCTTCAATTGATACTGTCATCACGGCTCTGCCGGCACCTGTTCTTCGCGCCACAGGCGAACTCACCACACGACCAATAGACATGTATTCAGGATAGGAAATGCCCTTGGGCACCAATCGCGTATACGCCACCAAAGCATCATTTTGGCGTAACATGAGGTGATAGCAGTATTGATCTTTATTGTCTGCATCCTGAAATACACAGTTTTGCTCTACCACAAAAACTTCATTCCGAAGGCGGATAATCTCGTATAACTCTGTGGCGCTTAACTCGTTGAAATACTTAATACTGTGGGTAAATCCTTGCTCCATGGGCCAAAAATACATGGTATTACCCCATTATTTCTGCACCTTTGCACCCTTGTGAATACTATGGCAAAAAAAGTTGCAATCATTGGTGCAGGCCCTGCGGGATTAACGGCTGCCTATTTATTGGGTAAAGCCCAGCAGGAAGTAGTGGTGTTTGAAAAAGACCCGCAGTATGTAGGTGGTATCTCCCGTACTGAAACCTACAAAGGCTATGCATTTGATATCGGCGGTCACCGCTTTTTCTCTAAGAGCAAAGAAGTAGAAGATTTCTGGACAGAAATTCTCGGTGATGAAATGTTGGAGCGTCCGCGCAGCTCACGTATCTATTATAACAAGAAATTCTTTTCATACCCGCTGGTAGCGATGGAAGCCCTGCAAAAACTGGGTATCATCGAAAGTGCATTGTGTGTACTGAGCTATCTGCAATCCAAAGCATTCCCTGTAAAGAACCCAACCAATTTTGAAGATTGGGTAACCAACCAGTTTGGTAAGCGTCTCTTCAATATTTTCTTCAGAACTTATACGGAGAAAGTATGGGGCATTCCTTGTAAAGAAATTTCTGCCGACTGGGCAGCGCAGCGTATCAAAGGACTTTCGCTCAGCAGTGCTATCTGGAATGCTTTGTTTAAGCCTAAGGCAAGTGGTGGTAAAGATAAAGTGATCAAGACTTTGATTGATTCTTTCCGTTATCCCAAACGTGGTCCCGGTTTGATGTGGGAGACATGTCGCGATAAGTGTGTGGCCATGGGTGTACAAGTAGAAATGAATTGTGGCGTGAAAGGTGTGCACCAGCAGGATGGCAAGTGGAGCATCACCACAACGGATGGCAGAAGTTTTGAAGGTTTTGATCATGTATTGTCTTCAGCACCAATTCGTGAACTGATACCAAGCATTCAACCACAACTGGAAGCCAACGGTTACCAAGCAGCACAAAAATTGGGATATCGTGATTTCTTAACGGTAGTACTGATTTGTAAAGACGAAGACGCATTTGATGATAACTGGATTTATATCCATGATCCTTCAGTGAAAGTGGGCCGTATCCAGAACTTTAAGAGCTGGAGCCCTTATATGGTGCCTGATCCTGCTATGGCTTGTTATGGATTGGAGTATTTCTGCTTTGAAGGCGATGGTTTGTGGACGAGCAAGGATGAAGACTTGATTGCACTAGCCACAAAAGAGATGGTACAAATTGGTTTGACCAAAGCATCTGCTGTGGTAGATGGTTATGTAGTGCGTCAGCCAAAAGCATATCCTGTGTACGATCATACCTACAAAGAGAATGTAGAAGCGATTCGCGAAGCATTAAAACCTTATCCCGGTATTTACCTGATGGGCCGTAACGGTATGCATAAGTACAATAACCAGGATCACAGTATGATGACGGCTATGTTGGCTGCAAAGAACATCATTGCTGGTCAGGAATTGTACGATGTGTGGAACGTGAACGAAGATGCAGAATACCATGAAGGCGGCTTACGCGGCGAAGAAGAAACACAGAAAGTAGTTGGCAGAATGGTGCCGAAGCGTGTACAATAGTCAGCCTCAATAACCGTATTTATCTTTCCAGCGTTCGCGTAGAAATTTGCGTAGTTCGTTTTCACGTGCATTATTGCCCGGAGTATAAAAGCGAGTGCCCTTCAATGCATCGGGTAAATATTCTTGCTCAATAAAATTGCCCTCACCCATGTGCGTGTACTGATAATTTTTGCCGTACTCCATGTCTTTCATGAGTTTGGTTGGTGCATTGCGCAGATGTAAAGGCACAGGTTGGTCGCCTTTTTTGTTTACTGCATCCAATGCAGCACCAATGGCTTCATAAGCAGCATTACTTTTTGGAGAGGATGCCAAGTAAGTTGCGCATTGCGATAAGATGATGCGAGACTCTGGGTAACCAATTTTATTCACTGCTTCAAAACAAGCATTGGCCAAGAGTAAAGCATTGGGATTGGCATTTCCTACATCTTCACTGGCAAAAATCAGCATCCTGCGCGCAATGAATTTTACATCTTCACCACCTTCAATCATCCGAGCCAGCCAATAAACTGCACCGTTGGGATCGCTGCCACGCATACTCTTGATGAATGCAGAAATGATATCGTAATGTTGTTCGCCTTGCTTATCGTAAATGGCAATTTTCTTTTGTGCTACCTGCATCACCAATGCATCGGTAATGATGACAGGTTGTGTATTGGCAGATTGTACCACCAATTCAAACAAGTTCAAGAGCTTGCGTGCATCACCTCCGGAGATACGAATCAATGCATCAGTCTCTCTAAGGCTTACTTGTTGCGATTGTAACCAACTGTCTTTAGCAATTGCTTCATGTAAGAGATTGACCAAATCAGCTTCATCTAATGCTTTCAACACATACACTTGGCATCTGCTGAGCAAGGCCGAGTTTACTTCAAACGAAGGATTCTCTGTGGTGGCGCCAATCAAGGTAATCGTGCCTTTTTCTACAGCACCCAGCAAAGCATCCTGCTGTCCTTTATTGAAGCGATGAATTTCATCTATGAATAAAATGGCTGCATCTACTTGCTTGGCTTGCTCAATCACTTCCCGCACTTCTTTCACACCGCTACTAATAGCACTCAATTGAAAATAAGGAACCGCTAAAGTGTGTGCAATGATATTGGCAATTGTGGTCTTGCCCGTACCTGGTGGTCCCCACAAAATCATGGAAGGAAGGCGCCCTTGCTCAATGGCTTTGCGCAATACAGAACCCTCACCGGTAAGGTGTGTTTGTCCGGCCAAAGCCGATAAACTGCTAGGTCTTAATCTTTCTGCAAGTGGGGTACTGTTCACAGAACCAAAGTACAAAATCCTCTGCTCAGTTCTCGTTGTTTTCCGGGTTGTTTCTGAACAGTTTAATTAGCTGGAAGTAGAGAATGATCTGTACAATCAGGATAACACTGAAAATCAGCATGCCCCAAGAAACTGCATTCATGATATTGAGGAAATCGTCAATATTCAGTCCGGGCATATTGGGCTGCATCTTCAGGAACTCGTTCACGATCTGTATCTTCTTTGGATAGGATGTAGTGAGAAACTGCAAAGTGCTCATCAACCACAAGCCGGCAAAGCTGATGCTGATAATAGATGTGAAGCGCAGCAGCGATTGTAGTTTGATAGAAGGTGCTTTACCTGTATCCACATTTTTAAGGAGGAACACAAAGCAGGCAATGATATAAGTAACCAAGGCTGCCAGTAGTAGCACTGGTAAAACAATCGCTGGATTCGCTAAAGCCAACAGTAATGCAATCAAACTCATCACCCCCAGAAAGGCTGCAATGGGCAGCAGGATATAGGTGAGTATACGGAATACGGATAATTGATTCATGTTATTTCAGGTTCAGTTGAATCTGTAATTCATCAAATTGTTTCTGGTCAATGGTGCTTGGCGCATCCAGCATCACATCTCTGCCTGAATTGTTTTTCGGGAAGGCGATGAAATCGCGGATGCTCTCGCTACCACCTAATATTGAACAGAGTCTATCAAAACCAAATGCAATACCACCATGTGGCGGTGCGCCATATTCGAAGGCGCCAAGTAAGAAACCAAATTTGTGCAGGGCTTCTTCATCGCTCATGCCCAAGGCTGCAAACATTTTCTCTTGCAGTTCGCGCTGGAAAATACGGATAGAACCACCACCAATTTCGTTACCATTCAATACCATATCATAAGCATTGGCCTTGATATTGGCATAAGGATGTTTCAAGTATTCAGCAGCATTGGCAATGCGTGGCTCATTGTTGATCATCACCTCAATATCGCTTGGCTTGGGTGAAGTGAAGGGGTGGTGACGAGCAACCCATCTGTTTTCTTCAGCATCGTATTCAAACAAGGGGAAATCTAATACCCACAATAGTTTGAATTCATCATCCTTACGCATGCCTAAGCGCTTGCCCATTTCCAGACGTAGTTCGCTGATGGCTTTACGTGTTCTTTCTTCCGCACCTGCGAGGATGAGAATCAAATCGCCCGCTTTCGCGCCAACTGCATCAGCAATGGCTTTGAGTCTTGTTTCATCGTAGAATTTGTCTACGCTACTTTTATACGTGCCGTCAGTAGTTACCTTGATGTTTACCAGTCCCTGCATACCAATCTGCGGACGCTTTACCCACTCGGTGATTTCATCAATTTGTTTGCGACTGTATTCGCTGCAACCGGGCACTGCTATGGCAATAACGGTTTCTGCATTATCGAATACACCAAAGTTGGCCCCGCTAATCAGATTGCTGATATCGGCTCTGTTCGGGAAAGTGTGTGCAGGATATTTCAGGTTGGTGAGCTGCATGCCAAAGCGGATATCCGGCTTATCGTTACCATACTGCCACATGGCATCTTCCCAACTCATGCGCTGCACAGTTTCTGTGTAATCGATTCCTTTCACATCTTTAAAAATGCGCTTCACCAATCCTTCAAACATATTGAGGATGTCTTCCTGCTCTACAAAACTCATCTCGCAGTCGATCTGCGTAAACTCCGGCTGTCTGTCGGCACGCAGGTCTTCATCACGGAAGCATTTCACAATCTGGTAGTATCTATCGTAACCACTCACCATCAGTAATTGCTTGAAAGTTTGTGGCGATTGGGGCAAAGCATAAAACTGACCAGGATTCATTCTGCTGGGTACAACAAAATCACGCGCACCTTCCGGTGTTGATTTGATCAAGAAGGGCGTTTCGATATCCATGAAATGGTTTTCATGGAGGTAGTTGCGGGCACTTCTATTCACAGCATAACGTAGTTCCAGGTTTTTCTTCACGGCGTTACGACGCAAATCGAGGTAACGGTATTTCATGCGCAGGTCATCACCACCATCGGTTTCATCTGTAATGGTGAATGGTGGCACAGCCGATTTATTCAAAATCTTGAAGTCGGATACAATGAGCTCGATATCGCCGGTAGGCAATTGCGGATTCTTGTTGCTGCGTTCGCTTACCGCACCGGTTACCTGCAATACAAATTCGCGGCCCAGCGGTTGTTCATCCAAACGGGCATTCAAATCCTCACCAAAGAGCAATTGGGTAATGCCATAACGATCGCGCAGGTCCACAAAAGTGATGGCGCCAAATTTTCTCACGGTCTGTACCCAACCGGCAAGGGTAATGGTTTTGCCGGCATCCTGAATGCGTAATTCACCACAGGTATGCGTTCTGTACATAAAGCTTGCTCTTTGATTGGCGGCAAATATAGCCAAAAAAGGGGGGCTGTTTTACAGGAAAAACAGCAATAAAGCACCGCCAATAATGGCGATTACCATGGGTTTCATGTTCATGATATAAACGGTCAATTAATCAGGTGTAACAAAGGATACCTGAATCCCACCGGGAGTGACAGCTGCAATGATGTTGTAAGTACAGATGAATACAGTGTCGGGGTATCAATTCCCGGCTTCTGGTGGTTTTACGCGCTGGCGAAAACGTGCGAGCAGAAAGAAAGTGTGTGCATTCATGGTTTGGCTTGCGCCGAATTGTGCACCAAATATACGGCACTACAGGCCTTGCTGTGTTAGGCTTCTGGTGTGAGTGGAAGAGGCGCTTTCACGAGTGGTTGCCGGCTGTTACCAATGGTTACATGGTCTCCAGATCGTTCTTATGGGTGTGTTTCCAGTAGAGATAGTAGTAGCCCAGCGTTACCAATCCCAGCACAAAGGGTACCAATGCTAGGTGCTTGAATGTGTATTCGCTAAACAAGATATTCGTATCAAAATGCAGGAACTCACTCACCATCCAGTAGGAGTTGGCAGAAATCCATAAACTGATGGCAATATTGTGGCAGAGTTCAGACATGTACTGGCGCGTTCTCCAGGCAATGATGATAGAGATCAGTAATGTGGGGATGATCATCACAATGCCTAGTGGTCGCCAGCCCATGCACCAGGCCACATCTTTGAAGAGCCAGAAAACAATATGCAGGTTTTCCATTTTTCTATAGCGAAGCGGAATATTGTAGAACAGCGGAGCTTCCTGCTCGTTTGTTTGTGTTGCTTGTGGTGCTGTATTGGCCATCCTCAAAATTTGAGCGGCAATATTAATTTTTTGAGAAGTTTTATCGGCTTAAAATTTTCCGGAAGCGTTGCACATCTGCCGCAGGGTGGATGGGTTGCTGGTGCTGGAAATAATCTGCAAAAGCTTTGGCGAAATAAGGGGAGAGGGAACAACCCTTGGTACCCATGCCGCCAAAAATGCCTACGCGTGTATGTTGTGGATGCATGCCTACAAAGGGCCTGCGCTCCACCGTGGCGGGCCTGATGGAAGCAATATGGTCAACAATCTGGTAGGGTAGTTTGAGTATTTGCTGCAACTCAGCTTCTTTGCGTTGCCTAAATATAGCCGAGGGCTGATCATCCGTAAAGCGATTCTCATAGCTGCTGCCTACCCACCATAAACCTTCATCCCACGGCACTAGTGTGGTGATGCCAAATTTATAGATGCGATGCGGGGGCAGATCGAGTATGGCTGCAATCAATGCTTCGCCCTTATTAATGCTATGGGGCAGGTTTTGCCAATATTGGGAATGATAAGCATGTACACCATTGCAATAAATGATGTGGTTGGCGGTAATGCTGTCTGCATAGATGATAGCATCATCGCTTATGTGCAAACTTGATTCATCGAAGCGCTCTTCAACTAATGCATCGTTCTTGCGCAAATAATCGCGCCAGCCCTTGAGTAAGATATGCAGGTCAATTAAATAAGCAGGTGCAATTGCTATCACGCCATGGCGATAATGAAAATAGTCTTGATACACATCCTCTGTGTTGTGCACATAAGCATTCGCTTCTTGTAGTTTTTGTTGGTAGCCTTGTAGCATCTGCTCAGAAGGCGGAAAGGCGAGTATATTGCTTTGTTCAATTACTTGCTTTCCAATGGCAGCACCCATGCGTTGATACGCATCCCATGCAAAGGGCAACACTTCATCGGCCAGCCAAGTTGTAACTACTTGCCGGCCTGTAACGGGATTGATAACGCCACTGGCTACTTGCGTAGCACTGTGTGGATTGAATTGATCGATCACGATTACCCGATAGCCCGCTTCCTGCAGAAAATAACTGAGGAAAGTGCCGGCTATACCCTGACCCACCAATAGAAAATCCACTTTGCGCATGCAACGAAGGTAGTTTAATCGGCACTTTGTACAAATACGCTGAAGCCCCTGGAATGACTGGTAAACTCGGGTGCATACAAACATTGAATGCTGGCTATGCCTGCTGAAAATTTACCTGCATGGGTTACGTACATATTGTATTCAATAACATGATTACCCTTGGGTATGCGATCGAAGTAATAATTACTGCTCACATCCTTGGTGCTCATATAATAGCCTAGTCTGTTTTGCCATTGATAGCCACTCAATATATTTTCAGGCTCCGTACCTGCAGGGCGTAAATCCTTGAGGTGAACGAAATCCATATCGCGCGCGGCGTTGATTTGCATGCGACTAATCAGCTTGTCGCCAATTGTCAATTCATTACCATCATTGATGCGTATCAATTGTTTGCCCGCTTGTGTTGTTCGTTCAACAAAGAATTGTTTTTCTATACTAAGCGGATTATTGGCAGCAGGTGTGATCTTGTCCATGTCTTCGAAATACTGCCAGAAAATACTGCCCCAACTGATCGCACCTTTGCTGTTGTCGCTACTCACTTGAATCTTACCCATCTCAGGTTGTACAAAGCGTGCGTCAATTCTTTTTTGTATGAAGCCTGTGCCTGCTTCTTGAGGGATATTGTCACTCTTCAATACAAAATTACCCAGTTGTATGCGCACACTATTCTTGGCTTGTAACCATTTGTCGCCATTCATGAGTAAAGCATAGCAAGCATTGGATGTAGCCATACTATTGCCCCAATTATTGGTTTGTTTATTCAGCAATAGCCAGTTGCTAGCTTGTTGTATCGTTTGTTGCAGTTTACTATCCTTATTGAGCAGTTGTAAGGTTTCAATCATCATGCTTTGATGATCAATTGGGCTCGCATACCAGAAATAGGTATTGCGTTGCTTCCAATACAAACTGGCATTCGCTGTATCTACTACAGTTCTCTCTAACAAAGAAGGCAAAATGGTTTTGCGTACAAATGTTTCTTCTCCGTTACGCAAGAGTATCTGTGCAGTTAAGGCAGCGCGATAATTGTTTTGCTTGTTCCAATGCTTTTTCGCTTCCTGCAGCCATGTCTTGTAAGCATGGATCTTAACAGGATAGTCTTGAACAAAATAGCTACGCATGTGCAGATAGCTCAGGTCGTCAACAGTAGGTATCCAGATAAATGGTTGTTTGTTTTTTGGTTGTTGTTTGTAGCGCTGCTCCATTTCGGCATCCATCCACTGCAGTGCAGGTTGAACGATACTAGCAGCAAGTGCAGATAGATCTTTCGATAGGGCTTTGAGTGAGATCAGTCGGCCTAAACCTGTGAGGATATAATTGGTAACATAACTATTCGCATTGCCGCCGCTAAACCAAGGGAAAGCACCATTGGGTAATTGGAGCTTTTTAAGTTTCTCCAAAGTGTTTTTCCCTTCATTATTCATTCGAGCGATATCAAACAATACTGCGAGTTCCTTTTTCTGCAGACTTTCTGCTTCAGCAGCATTTACCCAAGGCGTTTCTTCCAGTACAATTTGTTTGAGCGAAGCGTTTTTTTCTAATGCTGATTTGGTTGCAGTGGAATCTTTTCTCCATGCTTCCAGCACAGCAGCAATGGCAGGTTGTTGTTTGGCGATCAGTGCAGCCATGCTGTTGGCGTTGAAGCGATTGAATACCTGTTCGGCGCAATCATCGCCATTGTTCGACAAATAAGGCAATGCTTGCACCGCATACCAGATAGGATTGGTGGTATAACTTACCGTAATGCCTTCTTGGGTGCGACTGGCACTTTCGTCTTTTAATAATTTATCTAGCGTGTACTGCTTGGTCTCTTTACCGCGCAAGAGTAGTGGTACAGTTTCTGTAACCAGTGTTCTGTTACTGAGCACAGGTAAGTAATTCGTTTCACCATCGCTGATATTGCCGCTTCTGGCTATCACTTTCCATTGTAGGGGCTTGGTATAGCTGATAGGTACTTGAATGGGAAACTTGACCACAATGCTTTGTCCTGCTTCTGCAGTAAAGTATTGGTTGGGAAAACTGTTTTGGAACCATCCATCAACAGGTTTATCGGTAGATGGATCAATCAGGCTGAGTTCTACTTGTCCGGATAATTCTGTTTCTGTGGTGTTCACAATCTTGGCGCTGAATTCAATGCGATCTCCCTCTCTTAAAAATCTGGGCGCATTGCTTTGCACCATGAGTTGTTTGGATGTGGTGATGAAGTCGGTAGCCATGCCAAACGACAAATCCTTGGTATGTGCCAGTGTCTGCCATTTCCATTTGGTTAGTGCGTCTGGCATGGTAAAGCTGAAGCGCACACTGCCGGTACTTTCTGTATACAATTGCGGAAAGAAGAAAGCAGTTTCGTTGAAATTGCTGCGAACTTGCATGGGCTCATTGTCTTCTGCAGTCATTGGCGCAGCTGGAGGGGAGAATGCTTTGTCGTAATTTTCTTCTTGTACGGTTGAATTGCCTCTGATACTTACTTCCGTTACTCTCTTACGTTGTACACCATATGAGCCAACAATAACTTCGTTTAAACTGCCCAGAAGCATATTGCGTAGAAAAAGGCTTGGTCTAATCCCCTTAAATGAGTTTGAGACATCTTCATCAAAGATTGCTTCCATGATACTAAGTCCGGATGTGGCTAGTTGCGCAATAGGTTGCTCGATTCTTTCTATGCTAGGTAGATTGATTGTGTACGATTCACCACTACGTATGCCAAAGTTTTGTCCTTGATCAAATCGGTTATTGTAGTATTGTTCATGCCAAACATAGGGCGTTACCCATTGATGGTTTTTGATAGCATCTAAAGAAGCATCATATAAAGCAGTAACAATTTCAGCAACGGCAGCACTGCTGTCAGGATTGCGAACGGTGATACTCCATGTTTCAGCACTTCCGGGATTGGTTTTGTCGCGGAAGCTTTCATGACGCACCTGCAATTGTTTGTTCTTCCAAGGTACTTTGATGGAATAGTTGTTGGTATACATGCGGTTTTGGTAGACAAAGCAATCTGTGTATTCCAGATTGCCTCTATCTTTTTCTTCTACCACATGTGTGAGTGCTTGTAGACCTTTATTGAGTTGAATACATGTGATGCTTGATGTGCCGTGATTTTCTTGATGCCTTATCACAAAGCGCTGGTCGATACTGCTCCAGCTGTTGAATGATGCCATTTCACCGGGTTGGTAACTTTGCTCTTGCGCAATAGTGCGGATGGTTGCAGGAGAATTTTGATTGAATTGCTTGCCATCAATTACCAAGATGTTTTTTGTCACCTGAATAGCGTTGTCAAAATTATCTACAGTAGAAGCTGTTAGTCGATACCAGCCAGCAGATAAGCTGCCCGGCTTTAGTTGCAAAGTTTCATTGCCAGTGGCAGAAGACTGCACCATTGCTTCGCCGTAAGTTGACCAAGTAACGGGATCGTCTTCTCTGTTGTAGGGATCGAGTGGAAACCAATTGTTGTAATCTGCTTCTTTATACAGATGTATATCTGGTGCAGCCCATTGTCTTTCTCTAATGAATCGATTTGGCGAAGCTAGCTTCTGTAATACCAATTTTGTAGCGCCATTGTTTTTTTGCTTGTTGTACAATTCCCTGCTCAGTTGTAATGATATGGTATTATCCGAATGGATGGTTTCGGGCGCGTTAAGCGTTAGCAACACATCCTTATTGCGAATGATCATGTTTTTTCTGCTACTCTGTGTTTCTCCATTTTGATCAGTGATGGAGGCGGAGAGGGATAAAATACAAGCTGCATTTATGTCATCATAGCCTTTCGCAAGAAAACGATAAGTGAATTTTCCTTGCTTATCTGTTGTGACCGTTGTGTTAATTTCCGGAAACTGTTCTGAGACTCTCCAGGATAATTCATTTTCAATATTACTGCCATTGATACGAATGGCTACTTTGGCATTGTTAATAGCATAACCTGCATAAGCGCTTACGGTGCCGCTGATGGTAACACTATCATTGATTCGGTAAGATTGCTTGGTCTCATCAAATGAAACGATAAAGCTTGGACGCTTATAAGCTTCTACGCTGAAATAGTGTGGCTGATAGTTGTTGAAGGAAGTATGAATAGAAAAATTACCAGTTAAACCTTGCTCAGGAAGTATAAACTGTGCGGAAGCTGAACCGAAATCCGTGATACGACTCTTGACGGAATCAATGATTTTTTGATTGGCGTTTTTAAGATAGAATGTTACTTGCTTAAAGCTGCTGTCAATAAAAGGTTCTTGGTTATTCTTTTGCTTAATCACCAAGGCTTTTACAAATACGGTTTGTCCGGGACGATAAATGCTTCTGTCTGTGAAGTAATAGATGCTTGGGGCTCTAGGCGCAGGATCGGGACGAGTGTTATCGGGGTTTTGAAAATAGCTTGCATAATACATGCGATTCATGTCAAGCGAATCTTTCTTGTAGATAAAGCGGTAATGGTAATTGTTAGTGAATGGTCCCTTGTAGGTATATTGACCATTCGCGTCAGTTTTACCTGAGTTGATGAGCTTCGTAGCTTTTTGTTTGTTGAAACTATTGTCGAACACTTCTATGAGCGCATCTTTTATTGGCTGTCCATTGCTGCGGTTCAATACAAAAAGATCATTCTTGTGTTGTACATAGCTTATGCTAGATACCCAAATCGTATTGCAGCTGACAGCACCCTTATCTTGTTGAAAGCTGGGGTCTGATGAGCAGAGTAGAAGGTATTTGCCTGATGGGAGTGCATCAATTTTTAGTTCTGCAGCATGCTCCTGATAATCCTTGGTGTCCGGTAAGCTGATTTGCTCGCTTCTATATACCGGAAGTCGATGCAGCCATTTTGTTTTGCTGTTATTGTCTGTAATAGTATCACTAAAACCATCTGCGGAGAGCCTAATGATGCGTGTGTATAGTGTTGTTGTGTTGCGGAAATTGAGTAATACCCTAAAAGCTTGAGCAGGTATTTGTACTGCTTCTGTCGTTACAGATAGGCTGGGTTGTTGGATGTTTGCCACTAAACCTTTTAATGCAGCTTGTAGTGTTGTGTCTGCAGTACGCGCCAAACCTGCGTTTATATGATGTAAAGCATCGAGATAGCGGTATCTATTCGTGGTATCGGTAAGTCGATTATAATTCATAGCCTTTTCCATATCAGCCTTTGCTAAATAATAATAGACTTGATAGCTGGCTTCACAAGGCCATTGCGTTAAAAGCTTTCGTATAGCATTCAGGTAATGTTGATTGTTTTGATTATCACCATGGATTTGTTTGGCCCAATTCAGTCTTTGTAGATCAATGGCAGCAAATAAGTTTTTATTCTGATCACTCGTATGTAACTGCATCCATTGCTGATACAAGGCAATGGCTTTTGCAATATGTGTTGAGTTGTTTGGCTCAAGCGGTAACTGCAGGAACTTGTCGTAAGGCAATAAGAGCTGCGCCTTACTTTCTTTATAGTTGATCAGGTTAAGACTGTTCTGATCCAGCTGTTTTGCATAATAAGCAATGGCTTCTTGTATGATCAAATCATAAATGCTTGTTCCCGGCCAAGCATATTTGCTATTGATGACGATGGGTAAATAGTCCTTGAGAGGTATTTGCTTTGTTGCTGTGATTTGTAATGCTTGTTCAAAATGATGCCTAATGGCGCTGTCGGTATGATTGAATGACCATTGTTCAGTGATGCTAGAGGATTTTTTGCCATAACTGCGGCTCTCCTGAAAATTCTGTAGATAGGTATTGGCAATAATGGTATGCACAATGGCTTGAGACGCTTTGCTGAATGTGCTTAGGCGAGATTGGTATTGCTTGATCTGGGTAGTTCTGTCTTGCAGATCATCTATGCCTTCTGCCAAGGTTTGGATATAGAGCAAAGCCTTCAGCTGCTGCGCTTCATTTTTTTCTTTAGTAGCAGTCTGTTCTATTTTTTTGGTGAGGTCTAATGCCGATTTTGGTAATCTAGCTAGTATGATGAGTGAATCAACATGTTTCCATTGTTGATCGTAATAGCTTGTTTGTGCCGTGCACCAAAAACTGAGTATAGAAAGAAAGCAAATGAATGCCGATCGCATAAGGGGAGGTTATGGTACTAAATTGATTGTTACAATGATGCAAACCAAAATAGTTTACATAAAAGGTAAGCCTAGTATCCTGATAAAGAAATGTGAAGAAAACAAAAACCCCGGCATTGCCGGGGTTCACTATCAAAATATTACTTGATTATTTTTTCAAAGCTGCAGCCATGGTCTTACCGATATCAGCAGGGCTAGCCACTACGTGAATACCGCATTCAGCCATGATCTTCATTTTAGCTTCAGCTGTATCATCAGCACCACCAATGATGGCACCAGCATGACCCATTCTGCGGCCTGGAGGCGCTGTTTGGCCGGCAATAAAACCAACCACAGGCTTGCGCATATTGTCTTTCAACCAACGAGCAGCTTCTGCTTCCATACCACCACCAATTTCACCAATCATGATGATACCTTCAGTTTCTGGATCGTCCATCAACAACTTCACTGCTTCAACAGTAGGTGTACCAATGATGGGGTCGCCGCCAATACCGATAGCAGTAGTGATACCCAAACCAGCTTTTACTACTTGGTCAGCTGCTTCATAGGTTAATGTACCAGACTTAGATACGATACCAATACGGCCCGGCTTGAAGATAAAGCCCGGCATGATACCTACTTTGGCTTCACCTGCAGTGATAACACCTGGGCAGTTTGGTCCGATCAAACGTGTATTGGTACCCTGGAGGTAATTCTTTACACGAACCATGTCCTGCACAGGAATACCTTCTGTGATACATACTACCAGACCGATTCCAGCTTCAGCAGCTTCCATAATGGCGTCTGCGGCGAAAGCAGGTGGTACAAATATGATGCTCACATCAGCACCTGTCTGCTTAACAGCATCAGCTACAGTATTGAATACAGGCTTATCCAGGTGTGTGCTACCGCCTTTTCCGGGTGTAACACCACCCACTACATTCGTTCCGTACTCGATCATCTGGGTGGCATGGAAAGTACCTTCCGTACCGGTAAAACCCTGTACGATGATGCGGGAGTTCTTGTTCACTAATACAGACATGGGATCGTTTTTCTTTTGTGGCGCAAAAATAGGGTGGAATGCCTAAACGGGGGAAAGAAAAAAGACTGGGTTTAGCACAGTTAGCTATCATCCCCAAATGTGGCTATCCGAGCATTCACAAAGAATGATTGCCGTTTACGCCCCAAACCCTAATTTTGCCGCTCAAAATTTATACAATGGCAACAACATCAGATATCAGCCGCGGTATGGTACTTAAGCTCGACGGCAGCCTGTATTCAGTAGTAGAATTCGGTGAAAACAAGACTGCCCGTGCAGCAGCCAAGGTTTGGGCTAAGCTGAAAGGTGTAGACAATAACCGTACTATTGAAAAAACTTGGAACAGTGGTGAAACCATTTTCCCTGTTCGCGTAGAAAAGAAAGCATTCCAGTTCTTATATAAGGATGAAAGCGGCTATAACCTGATGAATAACGAAACCTTCGAACAGATTGCCGTTGCTGAGGAAATGATTGATGCGCCTCAGTTTCTGAAGGATGGCAGCGAGGTGTTTGTACTCATCAACACGGAGACTGAACAGCCTATCGGTGCTGAATTACCTGAAAAAGTAGTGATGAAGATTACCTACTGCGAACCAGGTCTGAAAGGTGATACGGCTACCCGCGCACTGAAGCCTGCTACCGTTGAAACAGGTGCTACTGTAAACGTGCCCTTGTTTGTAAATGATGGTGAAACTATTCGTATCAATACCAAGACTGGCGAATACGTAGAAAGAGTAAAAGAATAATAGGTTTCACATAGATATTATAACAAGAGGATAGCGTCAGCTATCCTCTTTGGTTTTTCAAGTTCATTGGTTATTTACGCACGTATTGGATTCGAAAACGGGGCAAAGAAGAGAGCCGGTTTCATAGGTATTGGTAAAATCTTTGTGGGGTTGACTCTCTCGCTTTGACAATACAAAGAGACTACATTGCCTGCGCCTATTTTGTGGTAAGTGCAACCGATTATTTGTGGTATCCAGCCCAGCTGGCTTGTAGTAGGCCAACTACAGGAATTGGCAAAAAAGGAAAGAAAGACCTGAACAAGAAAAAACCCTGTTTTCATGGAAAAATGCCTATTTTGCCCCACTTTTCAGTCAAAAATGATTGATTTCACCCCAAAACTTGCCTATTTATGGATCTGAAGCAAATTCACGAACTGATCAAAATCATCAACAAGAGTAATATTGGTGAGATTAGTATAGAAGACAAGGATGGCAAAGTAACCATCAAGCAAAAAGATGAGAAAGTAGTACAGGTGGCAGCCGCACCTCAGGTATATAATGTAGCACCTGCTGCAGCTCCTGCATCGGCTCCAGCCGCGGCCCCTGCATCAGCTGCTCCTGCGGCACCCGCTGCAGCTGCGCCAGCCAGCACAGATAATTTAGTAACCATCAAGAGCCCGATGATTGGTACTTTCTACCGTCGTCCAAGCCCTGATAAGCCCATCTTCGCTGAAGTAGGCGATGAAGTAACACCCGGTAAAGTGGTATGTATTATTGAAGCCATGAAGCTCTTCAATGAAATTGAAAGTGAAGTGAAGGGTAAGATTGTAAAGGTATTGGTAGATGATGCCAGTCCTGTTGAGTACGATCAGCCACTCTTCTTGGTAGATCCTGCTTAATCTTTTGACGTCTGGGTAAGATCGGTTCCAAAAGAACAGATCAGTTATTCATTTCAAACGCAACAAATGTTTAAGAAAATATTGATTGCCAACCGTGGCGAAATCGCGCTTCGTGTTATCAGAACATGTCGCGAAATGGGTATCAAAACGGTGGCTGTATATTCTACTGCTGATAAAGACAGTTTACATGTAAAATTTGCTGATGAAGCAGTTTGTATCGGTAAGCCACAGAGCTCAGACAGTTATTTGAATATTCCACGCATCATTGCTGCTGCAGAGATTACCAATGCAGATGCGATTCACCCAGGATATGGATTTTTGGCTGAGAACGCTAACTTCTCTCAAATCTGTGAAGATTCTGGTATCAAGTTCATCGGTCCCAATGCACGCATGATCAATGCCATGGGCGATAAGATCACTGCTAAGGAAACCATGATCAAAGCTGGTGTACCTGTGGTACCCGGTAGCGGCGGCTTGTTGAAGGATCTGGAAGAAGCCAAGTCTGTTGCTAAAGAGATTGGTTATCCAGTGATGTTGAAAGCAACTGCTGGTGGTGGTGGTAAGGGTATGCGTGTGGTACATTCTGAAGAAGAATTAGAGCGTGCATACAATAGCGCTAAAGCGGAAGCTGGTGCAGCATTCAAGAACGATGGCATGTACATGGAGAAATTCGTGGAAGAGCCTCGTCACATTGAAATTCAGGTTGCCGGCGATCGTTACGGTCGTGTGTGTCACCTGAGTGAGCGCGATTGTTCTATTCAGCGTCGTCACCAAAAACTGGTAGAAGAATCTCCTTCACCATTCATGACGCCTGAGCTGCGCCACAAAATGGGTGAGGCTGCGAAGAAAGCGGCTGCTGCCATTGGTTATGAAAGTGTGGGCACGATTGAGTTTCTGGTAGATAAGCACCGCAATTTCTACTTCATGGAAATGAATACCCGTATTCAGGTAGAACATTGCGTAACAGAAGAAGTAACCAACTTTGATTTGATCAAAGAACAGATATTGATTGCTGCAGGTAAGGAAATCAGCGGTAATGATTACGAGCCGCACATGCACGCGATTGAATGTCGTATCAATGCGGAAGATCCATACAATGATTTCAGACCCTCACCCGGTAAGATCACTGTATTACATCAGCCTGGCGGACATGGCATTCGTATCGATTCGCACGTGTATGCTGGTTATGTGATTCCTCCTTACTATGATTCTATGATTGCAAAGATCATCGCCGTAGCACGTACGCGTGAAGAAGCCATTGAT